>Ga0182016_10002760_pt1 | contig 20347 bp, 13 predicted proteins | sample 712S2MmetaG_FD_120491 | JGI IMG/M metagenome (GOLD analysis project Ga0182016, IMG submission 120491) | Permafrost microbial communities from Stordalen Mire, Sweden - 712S2M metaG | ecosystem: Environmental > Terrestrial > Soil > Wetlands > Permafrost | place: Sweden: Stordalen | collected... | reverse complement strand
GTCTTCGCCTGCGTGAGCGCCGTCGCGACCTGGGCCGCGGCGGCGTCGGCGTTCGCGCGCTGGACCTCGACGCGCTCGGGGGCAGCGCTCTCTGCGAGCTTGCCCTGAGCCGTCAGCAGCGAGCCCTGACTCACCGTAACGTTCGCCTGTGCGCCGCCCGCGGTGGCGCCCTCGGACGCCGCCTTCTGCTGCGCGGAGGTCAGGTTGGCCTCGGCGACGCCGACGTTCTGGACGGCCTGCTCGTACGACGACTGCGCGGCCTTCTCCGCCGCGAGCGCGGCGTCGAGCTGCTGCTGCGAGAAGTCGCCGGTCCTGACGAGCGACTCCGTCCGCTGGAGGTCGGCCTGCGCCTTGCGCAGGCTCTGGAGCGCCGCAGGCACGCCCGCTTGCGCCGCCTTGAGTTGCGCGGCCGCGCCGTCGACGCCGGCCTGTGCGACGCTCTGCTGCTCGCGCGCAGCCTCGGCCTGTGCCTGCGCGGCGGTAATGCCCGCGCGGGCCTGGTCGATCCCGCCGGCATTTTGCTGGTCCTGCGCCGCCTGTTGAGCCTGCGTGAGCGCGACCGTTGCGGTCGCGGCGCGCGCCTGCTGACGATACGCGACCAGCGCCGCCTTGGCATCAGCGTAGCGCGTACGCTCGTCGCGGTCGTCGAGCTGCACGAGGAGTTGCCCCTTGCGGACGTACTGGTTGGTGTCCACCAGCACTTGGTCGACGCGCTCTTGGATCTTGCTCGTCACTTGCACCTGGTCGGCGTCGATCTTGGCATCGTCGGTCGTCTGGTGGGTGAACGCGTAGGCCGCCCAACGCACGATCGCAATCAGGGCGATGAGCCCGACGACGCCCAAGCCGACGAACAGGGCCGTGCGCACGCGCGGCGACATCCCGCCGCGCTCGATGGGGACCTCTGCGCCGGGTGCCGGCGCGCCTTGGTTCGGCGCGGGCCCGTCCGCTTTCGGCATGGTCCGGGTGGAGGTTTCCATTTACGCACGTACTCCGTTCAAGAAAACGCTCACGCAACTGCGGACGGCGCGTTCGCGCGCTTCGGGCGTGTCGCCGTCGCCCTCGTCCCACACGCGCCGGCCGAATACGTAGGCGAACCAAAACGACATGAAGACGCGCGCGAGAACGCCGGGGTCACCAGCGATTTCGCCCGCCTCGACGCGCTTGCGCATGAACGTGCCGAGGGCGGAGTGCGCGTCGCGCGGCCCGCGCCACGTCAACACGCAAGCACCGGGATCCGCGCTCTCCTCGGCGAGGCTCACGCGGATAAGATCCTCTTTCGAGCGCATGCGCTCGATCGCAAAGTGGGCGAGCGCGACGAGTTGCTCTTCGAGCGGGCCGTCTAAGCCCTCGAGGAGCGCCCGCAGGTCGTCGGCCTTGCTATGCTGCTCCAGCATCTCGTGCAGCAGCGAGTGCTTCGTGCCGAAGTGCCGGAACAGCGTGGCCTCGTTGACTCCCGCCCGCTCGGCGATCTCGCGCGTCGTCGTGCCGCGCGTTCCCTTGCAAGCAAAGATCTCGCGGGCGGCGGCGATGATCCGCGTACGCGTATCCTCCGGCGACGCCTTCGCCGGCACGTCGAACGTCTTCATTTGGCCGCCTTCGTGAAGACCGAGTCGTCGATCGCGACGTTCGTCTTGTAATCGCTGTAGCTCGCCACGGCGGTCGCGTGAACGTGCGGGATGCGAATCGACGCATGCTGCGTCGACAGCACGTTCAGGCCGTTCAGGGTGGTAAACTCCTGCGTCATGGAGATGACGCCTCCGTTGTAGTAGTGCCATTCCATCTCATCGATCCGCCACGACGACGGGTCGACCGCGACGTCCTGATGGTCGATCATTCCGCGGACCTTCTGCACCAGACGCAGGACGAGGTCGCGATGCCCGTCGACGTCCTTCTCCCCCGTCACGGTCATGTTGAAGCGCTTTTGCCAGCCGGTCGGGTCGCCGATGTCGGAATAGAGCCGCTCGAAGCCCTTCGCGTAGGACGGGACCGAGTCGAACACGACCTCGAAGTTGTCGGGGCGCTTGAAGTAGGTCGTGCCGTCGAGCTTGGGCGACACGAACGGCAGGGCGACGAGATGGACGTCCACGTGGACGCGCGCCTCGTACGACCGCAGCGACGGATTGGCGTCGACGACGTGCTGCACGATGTCGGCCGGCTCGGGCGCCTCGACCGCGCTGCCGACGGCCGTCCCCGCGGCTACGGCGAGCAGCACGGCGGCGATCGCGGCAAACCGGGCGCGGGTGCGGCCGGTTCCGCGGTGCGGCGACTCGGCCGTTTCATCCTCCGCCTGCTCGGCCGCGCGCGCCTCGTCGGGCGTCATGACGGCGAAGACCCGGTCGAGGCCCATCACGCTCAGCGTCTCCCGCACGCCGGGAAGGCCGGTGACGAGCACCATGTCCCCACCCGCTTCGCGGACCTCGCGCAAGATCGAGACGAGCTCCCCAATCGCGGCCGCGTCGAGGGGGGCTGCCCCGTCGACGTCGACCAGCACGCGGTGCTCCGCCTCGGCGGCGGCCCGGGCGGCGGCTCGTTGGGTGCGCGCCTGCGCAGGAGCGGAGGGCTTGACGAAGGCGATAAGCGTAACTGGCTTGCGGGACACCGGATTTCCTCAGATGAAAGTGGGTACTTGCTTGCGACACTTTACCATTTCGGCGCGCCTTATGCAAGTACTCGCTTGCAGGTGATGCCCGAGCCGGACCGGCTCGGCGCGCTGGCCGCCGAGGCCGGCCTGAGCCGCCCGTCCATCGTGCTGAAGGACCTGGCCGCCGGCGGCTCCGAGGCCGCGCTCGACGCTTGGGCCCCGCTCTCGCCGGCCAGCATGATCAAGGTCCCGCTGGCGGCCGCGCTCTGCGACCTCTGGGAGCGCGGCGAGACGGCGCCGGACGCGACGGTCGCCGTCGCCGCCGCCAATATGACCGCGAACGACGCCGAGTCCCCGCTGGTCCCCGGCTACGAGGCCACGCTCGAAGAGGCGGCCGCCCTGATGCTCACCCGCTCGGACAACGTGGCGACCAACGTGCTGATCGACGTCGTCGGCCGCGCGCGCGCGACGGCCTACGCCGAGCGGACCGGCCTCGGCGCGACGGCCGTCCGGCGCAAGCTGTCGGGCGCGCTCCCGCTGATCGACGACCCCGGCGCGACCGGCCGCAACGCACATCCCGCAGGGGACGCCGCGCGGCTGTTCGCTGCGATCGCCCAGGGCTCGGTGCCAGGTGCGCAGTGGCTGCTACGCACGCTCGGCGAGCAGCGCTGGAACGACAAACTCTCGCCGGGGCTATCGCCCGGCGACGCGTTCGCGCACAAGACGGGCGAGACCGACGAGGTCAGCCACGACGGCGGCATCCTCACGACCGCCGCCGGCAGGCGCTACGTGCTCGTCGTCTACTCCGCGCTGCCCGCCGGCCCGCAAGCCGACGCCGCGTTCGCGCAATTCATGACGCTGCTGCGGCCGCTTCTCTAGAAGGGCACGTATGCTCGGGGCGGCTGGTTGAAATCGAAGACGTCGCCGCCGCCGAGCGGATTGGCACGCGAGTCGCTGTGCGCGAGCGGCGGCATGCCGAAATTCTGTTCGACGAACGAGAGCAGGCTGCCGAACTCATAGGTCGTGTGCGCGACGCCACGCCGCGAGTACGGCGAGATCACGATCAGCGGCACGCGCACGCCGAGCCCGTCGAAGTCCACGATGGGCGGCGGCACGTGATCGTACCATCCGCCCCAGTCGTCCCACAGCAAAAAGATGGCCGTCGAGTTCCAGAACTGGCTCTCGCCGATGGCATTGACGACGCCTTTGACCCAGAGTGGACCCGTCGTGCTGCGCGACGCGGGATGGTCCGACTGGCCGACCCGCGGCGTGATCCACGTGACGTTCGCCAGCGTGCCCGCTGCCACGTCGCCGAGGAACTGATTGTTATCTGGGACGACGTTGGCCGCCCACTCGGGGCCTTCGCGGATGTGTTTGACCTCATCGTACGCGGACCACAGGTAACCGAGGTTCGACGGCGGCGCCGAGTAGAAGCGCCACGTCAGGTGCAGCCGATCGACGTCGTCGGCCAGCGTCGGATACGGATCGAAGCAATCGGAGATCGTGTTGCTCGTCGGCGTACCGGGAATCGTGCTCGGGTCGAGCAGTTGCATCACGCCGGTGCCGTCGCAGCCCCACGGCGTGGTTCCGGGGAGCCCGTACGTGTCCTTGGCCTGGCCCGAGATCAAGTACTGATGGCTGACGAAACTTCCGTCCTCGTCGGACGCGAAGAACCGGTCCGCCAGCACGTATTGCCGAGCCATCGCGAAGTAGATCGACGTCTCGCTCTGCGGCACGTACGAATACGCCGGATACGGCGGACATTTCGGCTGGCAGCCGGTACCCTCGTGGTCGAAGCCGTCCATCTTACCGCCGTCCATGTCGATGACGGCGTCTTTGAAGTCGTGTAGCAGATCGAACGGCGCCTTTAGCGAGACCGGCTGCAACGTCACCTGCTGGCCGCCGCTCGTGAGCCCCGACGTAGCGGTGTCGGCGCCGGGGAAGCCGTGGAACAGGTTGTCGAAGCTCCGGTTCTCCTGGATGAGGAACACGACGTGACGGATCTTCGGCGCCACGGGGGCGACGCGCAACTGACCGTTCGGTCCGACGGGCACCGTCACGCCGGGATGCACGATCCAGCCGCTCTCCGCTTTGCCGAGCGCGGCCGTCGCCATTAGCAGACCCGCGACCGCAACGGCCGCAAACGTCGTCGCACTTCGCTTCATACTAACTGTACCTTCTAAACTAAACGCACCTTCGCAGCCGCACGTGCTGCGGGCTACCGGAAGCAATGTATTCGCGACGGCGGCGCGCCGAACCTAGAACGGCGTGAACGCTCGGGGCGATTGCGAGAAATCGAAGACGTCGCCGCCGTTGAGCGGCGCCGCGCGCGTGTCGCTTGCGCTCATCGGAGCGAGGCCGAAGTTTTGCTCCGTAAAGCCGAGCAAGCTGCCGAATTCGTACTGCGTGTGCGCGACGACGCCCGCCTGTGCGTAGGGCGAGATGACGATCAACGGTACGCGCATGCCGAGCCCGTCGAAGTCGAGCACCGGCGGCGGCACGTGATCGTACCAGCCGCCCCAGTCGTCCCACAGGACGAAGATCGCCGTCGAGTTCCAGAACTTGCTCTTGCCGATCGCGTCGACGACCTTCGTCACCCAGGCAGGCCCGTGCGTCGTCCGCGAGTTCGGGTGATCGGAGGCGCCGAGCGTCGGCGTGATCCAGGTGACGTTGGCTAGCTTGCCGGCCTTGAGGTCGCCGAACAGCTTCGTGTCGTTCGCGACCACGTCGGCGGACCAGTCCGGCCCGTTGCGGATATGCGCGATGCTGTCGTAGGCCGACCAGAGGTAACCGAGATTCTTCACGCCGGCCGAATAGTAGCGCCACGTCAGCGGCGGCGCCGCGTCGATTTCGTCGGCAAGCGTGAGGTCGGGGTCGAAGCAATCGGAGATCGTGTTGTTCGTCGGCGTGCCGGGCGTCGTACTCGGGTCGAGCACGTGGACGCTGCCGGTCCCGTCGCAGCCCCACGGCACGACGCCCGGCGTCCCGTACGTATCCTCCGCTTGGCCGGCGATGAGGTACTGGTGGCTGACGAAACTTCCGTCCTCGTCAGACTGGAAGAAGTTATCCGCGAGCACGTACTGCGCGGCCATCTTGAAGTACGGCGCCGTCTCGGACGAAGGAACGTAGGCGTATGCCGCGAGGCTGGGGCACTTCGGCTGGCAGCCGGTGCCCTCGTGGTCGAAGCCGTCCATCTTGCCGCCGTCCATATCTTGGACCGCGTCCTTGAAATCGTGCAGCAGGTCGAACGGAGCGGAGAGCGAGACGGGCTGCAACGTCACGACTTGGCCCGTGCTCGTCGTGCCGGTGGGCGACGTGTTCGCTCCCGGATATCCCTGAAAGAGGTTGTCGAAGCTCCGGTTTTCCTGGATCACGAACACGACGTGTTGGATCGGCGACGACGGCCCTGGCTTGTGAAGCCCCCCGCGCCAGGCCGCATGGGCGGTCGATTGCGTGCCGGCGGCGCCGCCCGACGGAAGACCGGTAGCACTCTGCCCGCCGGCGCAGCCGGCGAGTAGCGCCCCCGCCAGAGACCAGGAAATCACGGCGTTGCTGAATCGCAGACCAGGCTGGCGCACGACAACTCCTCCGGTCCCGCAAGCACGGGCCCGGTGCCGCCTTCGCCTAGATGGGGGAGGGCCTCCTCGCGGAGCGGGCGGGCCCTAGTTCCCCTTCCAGTCGGTGAATGGCTCGGGTACGTGGTACGGCGGCCCGACGAGAATGACGATGTCGGTGTGCTGGGCCAGTTCCACCGAGCGGGGGTTGCCCTTGTACTGGTTGCCGTTGACGTAGACGCGGATCTGGCCCTTGGACGCCTTGGCGCCCGCTACGGCCGTGGCGGTCAGCGGCTGGCCCCAAACGTCAAAAAACTGCCCCAGCGTGAACGTCCGGAAGACCGGCGACTCGACGTGGATGATGCCGTCGCCGGTGTGCGTGTGGATCCAGTAGAGGCACTGCCCGACGATCGGCCGGCCGATGTCGTCGGGGATGTCGGCCTGCTTGCCGTGGTCGACGATCGTCACGTGCTGGTGGATGTGGAAGACGGCCCCCTCCATCTGATCGCAGCGGATCCCGTCGACGGGCGACCCAGTCGGCGGGTCGGCCAGAGCGGGGGAGCCGAGCGCGCCGACAGCCACGGCGAAAGCGAGCGCGGGGACCCGGAAAAAGGTGGGCATGCTGTCTCCAACGTGTGAGTAGCCTGTGGAGTTCGGCGAATAGCCGAACTTTCTTGTGGATAGGCTGTGGGGATGCCGCAAGCGGCCTTGCGCGCCCTGTTTGAACGCGCTATGCTCGGTTCACTTCAGCAATGAAGTGCGATGGACGTGAAATCGCCGACCGAGCAATCGAGCGGAACACGAATCGCAGTCAGCGCGAGCGCGACGAGCAATCGTCGTACGCGCGGCTCCTTCGAACATCACGTCACAGCGGCCGCCGAGTCTTCGGGGGCCGCCTTCGCGTCCCGGCATAGGCCGCCGCGATCGCCGCCGTTAGACGGGCCGCCGCGGCGCGCGCGCTCGCCGGCGCGACGATCTCGGCCTCCGTCCCCCAACGCAGCGTCCAGCGAATGAGCTCGTCGGCATCGTCGACGACGTAGGTGATGTCGACCGAGCCGTCCGGGCGCTCGAGGATCGTCCGTTCGCGCACGACGTGATCGGCCTTCGCTGCCTTCGCCACGATCGGGGCGAACCGCACCGTCACCGCCACGGGCTCGGCCGCGTGCATGATACCGCTGACGCTGCGCGCGGCGAACGTCGCGATGTCGAAGTCCGGCGGGCGTTCGAAGCGCCGCACGCCGAGCCGCGGCGACGAGATGCCGTCGAGCGCGAACACGCGCCGCGCGGCGCGCGCGTGGTCGAACGCGATCAGATACGCGCGCCCGCCGGAGACGACGAAGCCGTAGGGGTCGACCTTCCGCTCCGACCGGCGGCCCTGCTTGTCCACGTACGAGAAGTGGACGGTGCGCGCGTCGCGCTGTGCCTTCTGCAGCAATTCGAAGGTGCCGGCCCGTTCGTCGTCCAGTTCGACGTCGCTCATGTGGATGCGCACGGACGGCCGGCCGGCCGTCGCGGCGGTGGGCGCGTCGGCGACGCCGATCAGCTTGCGGGTCAGCTCGTCGACCGACTCGGCGATCGTCCCGCCGAGCGACGACGCCAAACTGCGGACCGCGAGCAGCCCCTGCAATTCGCGCGCCGAGAGGTGCAGCCGGCGCATGCCGTAGCCGTCCTCGAACCGGTACCTGCCGGTGGCGCGATCGAAGTACCACGGGAACCCGGCCTCGGCGAGCGTCGCGAGGTAGCGGCGGAGGCTGCGCGTCCCCGGGGGATGCTCGGCCGAGACCTTCACTTTGAGGCCCTCGAAGTCGTACCGGCCTTCCTCGATCGCGCCGAGCAGCCGGATGAGGAGGACGATCTTCGCCTCCGAACGGTCGCCGGTAGCGGCACGCGCCATGCCGCGTGGATTCAAAGGCCCGCCGCACGTGGCCTCCGCTGCGAGGAACTGCGGCGGCCGCGTGTTATACCGTTCGAAAGGCACGCTCACCCAAGGAGGGCCGTCATGGACGATCGGGCTCGCGACGACTGCTCGCGCTCCGAATTCCTTCGCCGCACCGGCGCGCTCGGCATCGCCGGCGCCGCGTCGCTGGGCTTCCCGCTGCTCGAGATGCGCGCCGCCGGCGCCGCTCCGTTACGCCCGCCGCGCGACGTGATCGCGGCCGGCGGCGGCGCGACCGTGAAGATCGGCCACATCGACGGCTTCTCCGGAGTCTACGCCGCCGCTTCGGAGTCGCAGCAAACCGGCTTGCAGGCGGCCATCGACATCGCCAACCGCAAGAACTCGCGCGTGCAGTTCGAGATCGTCCGCGGCGACGACGCGAACCAGCCGGCGGTGGGTTCGAACGAGGCCAAGCGCCTAATCTCGCAGGAGAAGGTCGACGTCCTCACCGGCTGCCTCTCGTCGGCGGTCGGGCTTGCCGTATCCGCCATCTCCGAGGAGAACGGCATCTTCTTCGTCGCCATCGGCACCCACGATACCAACATCACGGGACCCAAGGCCAACCGCGTCTGCTTCCGCACGACCTGCTCGAACATGATGCTCGCCAACGCCGTCGGCCCCGCCTTGCTCAAGAAGGGCAAGCGCTGGTACTTCATCACGGCCGATTACGCATTCGGCAACGACGCGCACGACCGGCTCTCGAAGATCCTGTTGGCGGCCGGCGGCCAGGAGGTCGGCAACGACCGTCATCCGCTCGGCGCGACCGACTACTCGTCATACATGACCAAGGCGCGCAACACCAACGCCGACGTGCTCGTCTTCTGCAACTACGGGCCCGACACGCAAAACGCGACCAAAGCGGCGGTCCAACTCGGCCTCAACAAGCAGATGACCTTCGGCGGCATCTTGTGCGGCAACGAGGTCGCCGTCGGCATGCCGACCGAGAGCATCGTCGGCTCGCTGTGGGGCTACCCGTGGGGGCCTGAGGCGGGGGGCGCCCGGACGATGCAGATCTACAACATCCTCAAGCCGTTGGCCAAGGGCTTCCCCACCAACTGGCGCCAGTACCTCGGCTTCATCGCCGGGGAACAACTCGTCGACCGCATCAACGCCGCGGGAACGACCGATCCGGAAAAGCTCGTCGAGGCATTCGAGGGCCACCACTACGACGCCGGGAAGCGCACGCCCAACTACTGGCGCAAGTGCGACCACCAAGCCGTCCAGCAGACGTATGCCGGCACGATCGTCCCGAAGAACAAGCGGCGCTCGGATCAGGAGTTCTTCGCGATCGCCTACACGGTCGGCGGTGACTTCGCGGCCGGCACGTGTAGCGCCCCCGACAGCACGAAAGCGGCGGCGATCATCTCGTCCCAGAAAATCCCGGCGCGCGCCGACTACACGCCGGTCAAGTTGCGGTGAGACCCAACTCGGAGACGGCCGCCTCGCGCATCTTGTACTTCTGGACCTTGCCGGTCACCGTCATCGGCAGCGCTTCGACGATCATAACGTAGCGGGGAATCTTGAAGTGCGCGATCTTGCCGCGGCAGAACTCGCGCACTTCCTCCGGGTCGACTGCCGTCCCGTCGACCGGAATGACCCAGGCGCACAACTCCTCGCCGTACTTCGCGTCGGGAACGCCGACGACGGCGACGTCCTTGATCGCCGGGTGCGAGTAGAGGAACTCCTCGATCTCGCGCGGGTAGACGTTCTCGCCGCCGCGGATGACCATGTCTTTCATGCGGCCGGCGATGTTGACGTAGCCGTCGTCGTCCATCACGGCGACGTCGCCCGTGCGCATGAACCGGCCCGCGTCGATCGCCCGAGCCGTAGCGCCGGGGTCGTTCCAGTAGCCCAGCATGACGTTGTAGCCGCGCGTGCACAACTCGCCGGGCGTCCCACGCGGGACGATGCGCCCTTCTTCGCCGACGATCTTGATCTCGACGTGCGGGTGAACGCGCCCGACGGTCTGGGTGCGCTTTGCGAGCGGGTCGTCGACCGCCGTCTGGGTAGAGACCGGCGAGGTCTCGGTCATGCCGTAGCAGATCGTCACTTCGGGCATGTGCATCTGGGTCTGCACCCGCTTCATCACGTCGACGGGACACGGCGAGCCGGCCATGACCCCGGTGCGCAGCGTACCGCAGTCGAACGACGCGAAGTCGGGCAGGGCCAACTCCGCAATGAACATGGTCGGCACGCCGTAGAGGGCCGTGCAGCGCTCGCGTTGCACGGCCTCCAGCGTGGCGCGCGGATCGAACGTCGGCGCCGGGATCACCATCGTCGCGCCGTGGGTGACGCACGCCAGATTCCCGATCACCATCCCGAAGCAATGGTAGAATGGGACCGGGATGCACACGCGGTCTTCGGGCGTATAGCGGCAGCCTTCGCCGTCAAAGAACCCGTTGTTGAGGATGTTGTGATGCGACAGCGTCGCGCCCTTCGGTAGGCCTGTCGTACCGGACGTATACTGAATGCTGACCGGGTCGTCGAACTGGGTGGACGCCAACCGCCGCGCCAGGCGCTCGGGGGCGACGTTGGCCGCGGCTTCGCCCGCGACGTCCGTCCAGCGCAGCGCACCTTCGAGCGGCTCCGACAGTTCGTCGTCGTCGATCAGCACGATCGTACGCAGCGCGGGCAGTAGCGGGCGCACCTCGCGCAGCATCGCGACGTATTCGCTGGATTTGTACCGCACTTGAGTCAGCAGCAGCGAGACGCCGCTCTGCTCCAATGCGTGCGCCAGTTCGGACGTGCGGTAGGCGGGATTCACGTTCACGAGGATCGCGCCGACCTTCGGCACGGCGAACTGCGCGATCACCCACTCCAGGTTGTTCGTCGACCAGATACCGATGCGATCGCCGTGCTCGACGCCGAGGGCGAGGAGGCCGCGCGCGAATTCGTCGGTCGCCCGGCGCAGCTCGCCGTAGGTCATGCGCCTGTCCTGGTGGCACGAAACGACCGCCTCGCGATCCGCGAACCGTTCGGCCATGCGGTCGAAGTGCGCTCCGATCGTCTCGCCGATGAGCGGGACGTCGGATGCCCCGTGCGCGTAACTGTCCATCCCGCCCCCCGGCCTCCATGCCGGAGGCCCCGGAGGTCTTCCGCGGGCGGTGCGCGCTTCTCTCCCACCTCGGGTAAGGGCGGCGAGTCAATCTCTTATAGAAATAGTTGACAGACCCCCCGCGAGGTGCTAGCGTGGCCGCATGGCTCGCAAGAAATCGCCGACCCTGACCGAGGCCGAGTACCGGCTGATGGACATCCTGTGGAGCAAAGGCCCGGCGACGGTCGGCGAGGTGGTCGAGCAGATCGGCGATCCGCCGCTCGCCTACAACACCGTCCTCACGACCCTGCGCATCCTCGAGCAGAAAGGCTACGTCCGGCACAAAGCCAACGGCCGGGCGTTCATCTACCGGCCCCTGGTCGACCGCGAGGACGCCCAGCGCGACGTCGTCCAGCACGTCGTCTCGCGCTTCTTCAATAACTCGCCGCGCGAACTCGTGCTGAACCTGCTCGAATCCGAACAAGTAGACCGGCGCGAACTCGACCGGCTGCGCGAGATCATCGACCGCGCCCGGGCCGCCGACGACGGAGACGCCCGATGAACCTCGCCGCCGTAGCACTCGTCGCCCTGATCGCGAGCATCGCGGCCAGCGGCCTGCTGGCGGCCGGCGTCTGGACGCTGGCCCGGCTACGTCCGCTCGACGCTCGTACCCGCCACGCCCTCTGGTTCGGGGCGCTCGTGGCGATCGCGCTGCTGCCGGTCGCGGGCGTCGCGTTCAGCCTGGCGCACGCGCAGCGGGTCCCAGCACCTCCGGTCTCCGCCGCGTCGATCGCGCACCTCGCGGCGCCGCTGCAACCCGCGGCGGGACACGCGGCCGGCAGCAGCGGCGCTCCCGCAACTGCAGCCTCGCCCACTCCGGCAAGAGCGTTCCCCGCTTCGCTGCCCGGCGGCATTGCCGCGCTCGTCCTCGCAATCCTCGCCGCAGGCGCGGCCTTCGGTCTCGGCGGCCTGCTGCTCAGCCTGGGCCGCGTGCGCGCGGTCAAGCGCCGCTCCAGCCCGCTCGACGACACGCTGTCCCACGACCTGCCGTGGCTGACCGCGCCCGGCGCTCGCCGCGAGACGTACCTGCGCCTCTCCTACGAGATCGAGACGCCCGTCGCGATCGGCTTCCGCCGCCCCGTCATCCTCATCCCGACGGATTTGGCGACGGAACACGGCCTGCGCGCGATCGAGGACCTCGTCGTCCACGAGCACGCGCACCTCGATCGCTTCGACGATTACACGAACCTCGTGCAACGCTTTGTGGAGCGCGTCTTCTGGTTCAATCCGTTCGTCTGGGTCGCGGGCAAGCAGATCGCACTCCAGCGCGAGATAGCGGCCGACGACGCCGTCGTCGCCCGCTCGCAAGACTCCGCGTCCTATGCCGAGTCGCTGTGGCGGCTCGCCCGCGAGATGCGCATGCCGGCCCACACGATCGTCGCACCCGGCGCGCTGTTCGATCGCAAGCAGATCTCGACGCGAATCGAGGCGCTCCTCGCGCCGGGCCGTAACCGCCTGCACGGCCTCGGGCCGGCCGGCGCCGCCATCGCGTTCGGCCTCGTGATCGCGTCGTTCGCGGTGGTCGCCATCGCCGCACCGCCGCTGCAACTCCCCGCGCAGGATCGCCTCGCGGCCGCGCCGGCCCCGCCGCCGGACGCGCCGCACGCCGCACCACTCGCCGCGCCGCTCGCCGTAGCGAAAACCGCGCCGCTTGCGGCACCGCAGGCCGCTCCCAGCGTCGCCGCGGCCCCGGCCATCGCCGCCGAGCGGCTCAACGTCGCACGCCTCGAGGCCGAAGCAAAGAGCCTCAAAGCGGCCCTCGCCGCCAAGCGGGCCGCCCAGACGCACGTCACCGTCCCCGACGTTCGCGTCGACGTGCCGGCGACCCACATCGACGTGCCCGGCGCGCAGGTCACGATTCCCAAGATCGCCTTTCACTTCGACCCTGCCGGAGCGGCTGCCGGTGCCGGCGCGGGCGCCGACGGCGGAACGAAGGACAAGCGCGTTGCGGCGAACTTCGACGCAGCAGCCGATCCGCAAACGACGCGCGAGTTGCTCTCGAAATGCACCGGCTGCGACCTGTCCGGAAGGAATTTCGCCGGCGCCGATCTTCACGGTATCGCAATGACTGGCGTCGACTTCAGCAGGGCAGATTTGCGCAACGCGAACCTCAGCGGAGCCGACCTGACCGGCGCGGACCTCAGCGGCGCCAATCTGGACGGCGCGAACCTCACGAACGCCAAGATCACCGGCGCGGACATTTCCGGTGCCACGTTCCGCGGTGCGCACCTGGACGGCGTCGCGTTCACGGGCATCTCGCTGCGCGAAGCACGCTTCGACCAGAACGGCCTGCGCCTGCTGCTGATGCACGGGTGTAACGGCTGCGACCTCTCGCGCATGGACCTGCGCGGAATCGACCTGCACGGCGTGCAGCTCAGCGGGACCGACCTCGCGCACAGCGATCTCTCCGGCGCCAACCTCAGCGGCGCGAAGCTGACCGGCGTCTCGTTCGACGGCGCGCACCTCGACCACGCGGACCTGCGCAACGCCGTCCTTACCGGTTGCAGCCTCGACGGCGCGTCCTTCAACGGCGTGCAACTCGACGGCATTCGCCTCGTCGGAACCAACATCGACGTCCGCTAGACCGACCCGCGCCTAGACCGGGTCTCGAGCCCGTGCCGGCGGCGCCGTTCTCACACTCCGAACTCTTAAGGAAATAAGAGACATGAAGCCAGCAACCTGCGCACTGATCGTCATCTCGTCTCTGTTCATCGCGCCGCTGCTCGCGCTGCCGACGGTCGCCGGGGAAGCGCCCCGCGACCTGATCGCCCACTGCGTCGGCTGCGACCTCAGCGGCATGGATCTGCGCAACCGCGACCTGCACGGCGTGCGGCTCGTCGGCGCCGACCTCACCGGGACCGACTTCACCGGCGCAGACCTGCGCGGGAGCGAGTTCGTCGGCACGGACCTTCGCCGCACCAAGTTCGACCGCGCCAACCTCTCATCGGCGCAGTTCACCGGCGCCTCGTTCGATCACACGTCGTTCGCCGGCGCGACCCTGACCGGCGTGAAGCTCGTCGGCGTCGAGCTCGACCAAGACAGTGCCAACGCACTGCAGGCCGCCCACGGCCTCGACTCGTGCGTGGGTTGCGACCTGCGCTCGCTGTCGCTGCGCAGCGCGCGCTTCCAGTAGCGGCGTTGTCATGCGCGCAACAACGAAACAATTAGTTGTTACCTTGGCCGTGGCGGCGGCCATCGCGTGCGCGGCGCCCTGCAACGCGAGCGAGGCGGGCAGCTTCACGCTGACCGCCGTCACGCTGGCAGCCGCACCGCAGATGAATGGAACCATCGGCGAGACGTGGACGCATGCCGCGCACGCGACCCTCGACTGGGAGTTCAACATCGGCAAACCGGCTCACGAGCCGACCGACGTGTACCTCGGCGTCGACGCGCACTATCTCTACGTAGCCTTCGACGCACGCCAGGCCGAGCCGGTAACGGCCACCCAGGCGACTAACAATGTCGGCGACGGCTCGGACGACGAAGTGCAGGTCTACGTCTGGCCCGGCGGCCCGAACGGCTTCGCCTATACGTTCGCGGCGACGCCGAACGGGACGCGCTATCAGTATTCCACCGAGAACAACAACTACGCTCCGACCTGGACCGCCGCCGGCACGACCCGGCAGAGCGGCTACGCCGTCACGATGCGGATCCCGCTCGACGCGATGCGCGGCGGCGCGCGCAGCGAGTGGCGGATTCAGTTCGCCCGCCAGGTCCACGCGACGCACGAGGTCTTCGAATGGGCGCACGCACCGGGCCAACAGGCGCCGGGACAGACCGTTTACGCCGGGCATCTCGCAGGCGTCGCGACGGTCGCGAGCGCGGCGCGCACGAAGCCGCGCGCGGGCATCTACGCGCTCGCCTCCGCGGCCTCGCAGAGCGCCGGGGGATCGACGTCGCGCATCGGCGCCGACATCGCCGTCCCGATCACCGCCACCTCGTCGCTCGTGGCGACGATCCACCCCGACTTCTCGAACGTCGAGGTGGATCAGCAGAGTATCGCCCCGAGCGCGTTCCAGCACTTTTACAACGAGACGCGCCCCTTCTTCTCGCAAGGGACCAACGCGTTCGGCAGCAACTGCTACGGCTGCCCCGGCATCACCGAACTCTACACGCCCGACATCCCGACGCCCAAGCGCGGCTTCGCGCTCGAAGGAACGCAAGGGCCGGCGACGTTCGACGCATACAGCTCGATCGGCGACGGCCGCATCGACACCGGTCAAGCGCTGGTCTACACCACGCAGAACCGCGACTGGCAGTTCTCGTACGACCGGATCTCGGCGGACCTCGCCGACACGCTGCACGACCTCACGCAAGTGACGTCGCTTTCGTACAGCGACCACACGCGCTGGCAGGGCTACTTCGACTACGGTTGGGACCGCGGGACCAACGTCCTCGACGCCTCGCAGGCCCAGCGCTACGACGGCGGCTTCGCCTACTCGACGAAGAACGACTTCGACGCCTTCACGATGCGCAAGATCGGCGAGTACTACAACCCGTACGACGGCTACGTCGCGCTGACCGATCTCTCCGGCTACAGCGCCCAGCTCAATAAGACGTTCCCGTTCGCCGCGGGCAAGCCGCTGCAGTCGATCTCGGTGAGCGCCTTTCGCGACTCGTACGTGGGCACGACCGGCGGCCTCGACCTGGCCGACGCGAACTTCAACGTAAGCGTGATGACGAAGTCGCGCTGGATGCTGGCGGCCAACACGGGTTCGTCGTACGTCCGCAACCCCGGCGACATCCTGCGCCCGTTCACGCAGGACGGCGCGCTGCTGGAGTACGCCCCCAACACGCCGGTGCAGAGCACGCTCTCCTACAATACCGGCGCCTATGGGGCCGGCCGCTTGAACTCGTGGCAGCGCGTGGTCGCGTTTTCCCTGGCCCGCAAGACGACGCTCTCGTTCGAGGCCGACGACACGCTCTACGCGCAGCCCGGGACGACGGCCGTGCAGTGGCTCGAGCGCGCGAGCGCGACGTTCGCTCTCGGCCCCGACACCTCGTTCGTCGCCGGAGTCCGCAAGGTGTTCGGCCGGGCGCCGCTCTACGGCTACCAGCAGCCGAACGGCACGAACCTCTCGGTCGCGTTCTCGAAGCGTCGCGCGCACGACGAGTTCTATCTGGTCTACGGCGACGCCGCAGCCACCTCGACCGTGCCGCAACTGATCTTCAAGTACATCTACTACGTCGGCGCCCAGAAGGGAACGTAGCGCGGTTCAGCGCGCCTGCGCGCGGGCCTACTGGCGGCAGTTAGTCCGAGTCGGGGTCGGCGAAGAGCATTTCGAGATCCTCGCGCGTCAAGGACTTGGCGACGGCCGCGTCGGCCTTGATGACGCTGCGCGAGAGGCTGGCCTTGCGCTCGGCCAACGCGCGAATCTTCTCCTCGACGGTGCCGCGCGTCACGAGGCGATAGGCGGTGACGTTGCGGTGCTGGCCGATGCGATGCGTGCGGTCGATGGCCTGCCGCTCGACGGCGGGGTTCCACCACGGATCGTACAGGATGACGTAGTCCGCGGCGGTGAGCGTCAGGCCGACGCCGCCCGCCTTGAGCGAGCACAAGAAGATCGGCGGGCCGTCGGGCTGCATGAAACGCTCGACCTCGGAGTTGCGGTCGCGGTCCTTCGTCGAGCCGTCGAGGTAGCCGTACGACAGGCCGCGCTCGTCGAGGCGCGCGCGAATCAGCCGCAGCATCGACGAGAACGCGCTGAACACGAGCAGGCGGTGGCCGCCCGACAAGACCTCGTCGACGGTCTCCATGAACGCCTCGAACTTACCGCTCGCGTCCGGTTCGTTGCGATACTCCTCGAACAGCAGGCCGGGATGCGCGCAGATCTGGCGCAGCCGGGTCAGCGCCGCCAGCACGTGGATCGCCGCGCCGTCGATGCCCTTCTCGTCGACCTGCGGCAGGATCTCGCGACGCGCGGCCTCCGCGACGGCGCGGTACAGACGCCGTTGCAGCGGCGAGAGATCGCACTCGAGTTCAACCTCGACGCGCTCGGGCAGTTCGGGCGCCACGTCTTCCTTGGTACGCCGCAGCACGAACGGCTCGAGCCGCGAGCGCAGCACGGCCCCGGCGGTCTCGTCGCCGTCGGAGATCGGCACCTCGAAGCGCCGCCGGAACGACGCCTCGGTGCCGAGCAGTCCCGGCTCGGCGAACGCGAAGATCGCCCACAGGTCGCGCAGCGAGTTCTCGATCGGCGTGCCCGTCAGCGCGAGCCGGTGTTCGGCCTGCAGCCCGCGCACGACGCGCGCGATCTGCGACGCGGGGTTCTTGGCGTTCTGCGCTTCGTCGAGAATCAGCGTGCGGAAGCGGTGCTTGGCCAACAGGTCGGCGTCGATGCGCGCCAGCGCGTACGACGTGATCACGACGTCGGCGCCCGGGACGTCGTCGTACTTCGCCGCGCGCTCGCTGCCCGAGTGCAACCGCAGCGTCTTGAGTTCGGGCGCGAAGCGCCGGATTTCGTTCTCCCACGTGTGCGTGACCGACGTCGGCGCGATGACCAGCGACGGCGCAGCCCCCTCGTCCAACTTACGCTTGACCAAGTGGCTGATCAATTGAACGGTATTGTGCGTCACGATGAAGCGATCGGTCACGTAAAGATGATCGGGGGCATCGACGGCGATGCACTGCATCTCGAGCTCGCCCGCGCTCTCCACGGAGACGATCGCCCGCGCCGGGCCGTACTTCTCGCGGTTCCACTGCTGGGGCATGCAGATCGAGACGCGGTACGCGGGTTTGCCGACTCGCTTCTCGCCCCGATACGAATAGCTGGGCTCGCGCTTGACGTTGATGCGCGCCGTTCCCCCGAGCGACTCGACGAGGAACCGGACGTCTTCTGCGAGCCGCTGCGAAACGCTCGTAAACTCGACGTGATTGTCGCTCGGATTGACCGTCCCGTCCGTGTCCATGAGACCCCGCAGCAGTTCGAGACGTGCCGCGACCGAGTTGAACTTATACGCCTCAGGGACGAACTTGGAACTGGAGGTCGTGCCGGCGAGTCCGAGCGTCTGCAGCGCCGTCCGGAGGGTATTACCGCCCCGCAGGCCGCGCCGTCGTCCGCTCAGGCGGTACGAGAGCCGATCCGCGGCGACGGCCTCGGTGCCGGTGGGCAAGCGTTCCCTCAGGCAGTCGACGAGGTACTCGTCCGCCGACGTGAAGTAGGGCACGCGCTGCGACATGCCGCCGTCGCCCAGGAGGAGCCCGAGCAGGTACGGGTCGAGGGGCACGTCGCGCTGCGCGAACCGCACGGGCTCCACCATCGGGATGAAGTAGCGCGCGTTGCCGGCAGCGTCACGCAAGCGATTGCGAATCTCGCTGAGCGGGAGCACGACCGGCGGATTGCCGCGCCGCTTGCGGACCGGCGTATTCACGGCCCAGAGGTGCTCGTCGCAGCACAGCGTCGACGAGCCGTCGCTGAACGTCACCTCAAACGCCTCGCGGCGGCCCTGCGGGTAGACGCCGGTGACACGCGACACGCCGCCCTGAGCATTGATGACTTCGTCGCCGGCGGCGACGTCGCCCATGCGTTTCCAGCCGCTCGGCGTCAGCACCGGCGAATCGACGCTCTGCGCCTTCCCCAGCCCCATATCGTCTGCTAGGACGCCGCCGAAGCGGAACGATGCGAGGTACGAGAGGAAGTCGAGGCCGCGCTCCTGATACGGCCGCAGCGCGCCGTTGTGCAGCTCCGGCGGGACGACGCGCTCGATGCCCGAGAAGCCGCGCAGGCGCTCGCGCAGTTCCTCGACTTCGGAGGGCAGTTCGACGCTGGTGAAGCCCTCGTGGAGTTCGTCGCGCAGCGCGACCAGCGCCGCAAGTCCGCCCGTCCGGCGCTCGGTGAGGTCCGACAGCAGCAGGCCGCGCTTTTGCAAGCGCTCGACGTCGATCAACCGTCCGCGGACGTCCGCGAAACGCGCTCCCGACGAGAGGAGCGCGTGGAGTTCTTTTTGCGTCAGCGGCTCGGCCTCGCCGCCGACGAACACGTCGACGCGCAGGTCGAACCAATCCTGCGCCTCGCCGGAGCGCCGCGCCGAGACGGAGACGTCGACGCGCGACGCCCCGCCCGCGAGTTCGGCAAGGCCCGGGTCGAGCCGTACCTCGATGCCCTCCCAGCCGCCCAGCACGTTGCGCAGGAAATGCGCGGCGCGCTCGGCTCCGTGCAGCGCGAACCCGTCGCGGCCGCGCGGCACGAAGCCGGCGCCGAGCATGCGCGCGCGAAGGTCGGCGGCCATCTCGGGCGTGAACCGGACGAAGCCGCCGTTCTCGGGCGCCGTCGCTCCATACGCCCCGTACGGCACGCGCACGCCCGTCGCGTGATCGACGAACGTTAGCGACGCCACCAGCGCGCCGTCGGTCCAGCCGAGCGCGACCTCGGCGGCGGGCTCGCGTGCGTCGACGATGCCGAGCGACGTGCGTTCGTCGCCGGGCAAAAACGGCGCGACGCGCAGGATCGTGCGCGGAGCGAGTTCTGCCGGCTTCCCGTTGTGAGACAGCGCGGCTGCCGCGGCGACGACGCGCCGGGCGTCGAACGACCCGTCGAGTAAGTACGCGCCGCGCGTCGTCGCCAGCCACGCGGGCGGTCCGTCGAGCACCGCGGCGCCGCGGGGAGAGAAGCGCTCGCCGTCCTGCGACTCGAGGGCCGGCACGAACCGGTCGCCGTCGCGGACGGCCAGCAGCCGCACGCCGCGAACGTCCACCGCAAACCCCGGCAGATCGGACGGGTGGCGCCCTTGCGACGGATCGTCGTCGAAGCGAAGACGCGGATGGCGAGCGAGCCGGAAGAGTGCGCGCGCGAGCGCTTTCCCCGCCGCTCGTCCGCCGAAGGCCTCGCGCACGGACTCGTCGCGCAGCAGGTCGCGATCGGTCTCGTCCCAATCGTCGGCGGGCGTCGCGTCCATCATGTCCGCGATGACGGCGGCATCGCGGGCGGCGCCGCGCAAACGAGGAGAATCGAGCACGAGGCTCGCGCTGAGCGCGCCGCCGTCGGCGATCGAGACGACGGCCCAGACGCAGCGCGCGCGCCGCGGTTCGCCGCCGGACTGGGGGAACGGCAGCCAGTCGAGCGACGCGTCGTTCTCGGACGGTGCGATCTCCGTCTGCGAACGAACGGCTTCCAACGCCGCGACGATGTGCGCGCAGATGCCGCTGCCGCCGTCGGAGCAAGCCGGCCGCAGCGCGAGCGGCC
>Ga0182016_10002755_pt1 | contig 20394 bp, 18 predicted proteins | sample 712S2MmetaG_FD_120491 | JGI IMG/M metagenome (GOLD analysis project Ga0182016, IMG submission 120491) | Permafrost microbial communities from Stordalen Mire, Sweden - 712S2M metaG | ecosystem: Environmental > Terrestrial > Soil > Wetlands > Permafrost | place: Sweden: Stordalen | collected... | reverse complement strand
GGCACTGGCGAACGCGTTCGGGGCGCACGACATCGGCTCGACGGCGAGCGCGAGGCGGCGACGTTCAGGGGCGAGCGTGTCGCCGCTGTAGATCATCACGTAGTCGAAGGCATCCCCCATCCACAGCGTGAGGCTCGCGTCGGAGCCGGCCAGTGAGACGCGGGCGCGGCCGCTTTTGTCGCGCGCGAGGCCGTGAAAGCAGGTGTCCAGTTCGAGCTTGCCGATCTCGCGCGGAGCGCGAAAGTCGAAGTGGGTCCCTTCGACCGCAACGGACGAGACGGGAATCAGCCGTTCGTCGGCGACGAGCATGCGCTCGGCGGGGAGCGTCAGGCGCGCGCCGTCGATCGGTGCGCCGATCGTCAGATAGGGATGGAAGCCGACCCCGTACGGGCAGGCAGCGCGGCCCAGGTTCTCGGCGCGCGTGCAGACCTGCAGACCGGCGTCGCTGAGCTCGTAGTCGATCGTCAGGCCGAGCGTGAACGGGTAGCCGGCCATCGGGAACAGCCGCAGTCCGACGGTCAGGCGAGAGGGTTCCCACGCAAGCAGTTGCCAGTTGCGCCAGCGGACGAGGCCGTGGATGGCGTGGCCCAGCCCGGCGTCGCTGAGCGCCAGCTGCATGATCTCCCCGTCCCACACGTAGCGCCCGTCGCGCAGCCGATTGGGCCATGGCAGCAGCGCCTGGCCGCGGCCGCCGTCGGCGTGCTCGTCGCGCTCGAAGCCGTCGAGCACGGGGCGCTCTCCCACGCTGTAGCGCCGCAGCCCGCCCCCCACCTCGACCACCACCGCCCGCTGGTCGCCGTGGCGCAGCTCGAACTGCTCGCCCGAGGCGGCGAGCGGCATCAGTCGACCCAGGGGGCGTGCCAGCGCCCAAGCCCGTGTATGAGGGCCTGGGAGGCCTCCTGCGGGCCCCATGAGCCGGGTGCATACGGGTGAGCGGTGCCCGGCTTCTCGAGCAGCGGTGCGACGATGCGCCAGCTCTCATCGACGGCGTCCTGGCGGGTGAACCGCGCGGCATCGCCGATCAGAGCCGCGTGCAGGAGCACCTCGTACGGCGTGGGCGGAACGCCGCCATCGTCATCCATCCCGGTGGCGAGCGTGATCGGAGCCGGCCCCGCGCGGTCGGCTCTGAGGCCGTCGAGGGTCAACTGGATGCCGACCGTGGGATCGAGCCGTACGACGAGCTGATCAGGTTCGGGGCGGCGGTGGCCGCCGGCGACAAAGCCAAGCCGTGGCGGATGGCGGAAGACCAGGCGCACCTCCGTCTGGGTCAGCGGCAGGCGCTTGCCCGTGCGGATGAAGAAGGGAACCCCCGCCCAGCGCCAGTTGTCGACCTCGAGGCGCAGCGCCGCATAGGTCTCGGTACGCGAGCGCGCCGCCACGCCGTCGATCTCGCGATAGCCGGTGTACTGACCGCGCACGTAGTGGGCGGGATCGGCGTCGGCAGTCGAGCGCAGAACCGCGTACTTGGCGTCCTTCAAGGTTGCGGCATCGGCGGCGGCGGGCGGTTCCTGCGCGGCCGCGGCCATCAGCTGCAGTAGGTGGTTGACGACGACGTCGCGTAACGCGCCAACCGGATCGTAGAAACGGCCGCGGTCCTCAACGCCGAAAGCCTCGGCCATCGTGATCTGAACGCTCGAAATGTGACTTCGGTTCCACACCGGCTCGAGCATCGTGTTGGCGAATCGCAGATACAGGAACTGCTGCAGCCCCATCTTGCCGAGGAAGTGATCGATCCGGTAGAGCTGGCTCTCAGAGAGATGCTTGTGCAGGTCGGCCGCGAGCTCGCGAGCGGAGGCGAGGTCATGGCCGAAGGGCTTCTCGACCACGACGCGTGCGCTCGAGGGGAGCGCGCCGGCGGTTGCGAGCCCGGCCACGACGGTTGCGAACAGCGCAGGCGGGATCTCCAGATAGAACACGGGCGTGCGCGCGCCCGCCGTCGCCTTCGCGACCCGCTCGAACGTCCCCGGGTCCGCGAAATCGCCGCTGATGTAGGACAGCCGCTTGGCGAAACGGGCAAAGATCTTCGGATCGACATGCTCGCCGGTCGCGGCGATCGAGTCGTCGGCGTGCTCGTACAGGCGCTTGAGGGTCCAGTCGTCGGCCGCGACGCCAACGATCGGGCAGTCCAGCAGGCCGCGCGCCTCGAGGCGGTAGAGCGAGCGCAGCGTCATCTTCTTCGCGAGGTCGCCGGTGATGCCGAAGATCACCAGCACATCCGCGTGGTCACTCATCGCAGCGCCCCGCGGGTTCTCGCTGTGACGGCGGCCCGCAACGCGGGCGACGGGCGAAGTCCGGCCTCCCGGCGTGCTCGCAGCGGCGGGTGGAGCGGGTCGGTCATTGCTGCGGACGCTACCAGCGCGGCGCCCGGTGACTAACCTTGGGGCCATGAGACAGCAGCTTCGCCCGCTTTTTGACCGCGTCGTCATCAAGGAACTCGAGCCCGACCGGATCCGCCAGTCAGGGCTTGTGGTTCCGCCCGGCACGCACGAGCCGCCGCCCCAGCACGGAATCGTGCTCGCAGTCGGAACGGGCCTGGACTGGTGGGCGCAGGCGGGAATCGAGATGCCGGTTTCCCCCGGCGATCACGTGGTCTTCCCGTTCTCCGCCGGCAGCTGGGTCGAGATCGAGGAGGAGCGCCTGCTCGTCTGCCGCGTCGGAGAGCTGCTGGGCGTACTGGAGTTCGTCGAGGAGCGCGCGGCGCTGCGCGAGCCGGACTGACGCACCGGGCTTTCGGCGGCCCCCGCCTTCAGGCCGCGGCGTAGCGCCGCAGGGCTTCTACCAGGGGACCGAGGGCTCGGCCGCGCTCAGTCAGGCGGTATTCGACACCGGGCGGGCTGTCGGGGATCACGATCCGCTCGACGAGTCCCGCACGCTCGAGATCGCGCAGGCGCGAAGACAGCATGCGCGGCGAGATTCCGACCACCGCGGAGCCGAACTCGTTGAATCGCACGGCACCGGAGTGCGCCGCCACAACGACTTGGATCAGCCACCGGCGCTCCAGGAGGTCCGCGGCGACGCGGACCTCCTGGCCCACCGGCTCACAGCTACGACAACGCGACATCGCGCACCGGCTCGAGCGCGAGCTCAAGCACCTCCCCCACGGTCATCACCGGGTGGAAGTGAACGGCTTCGCGAACCTCGCTCGGAATCTCGTCCAGGTCGCCGCGATTGCGCTCGGGGATCACGACGTCGGTGAGGCCCGCCGCGTTGGCCGCCAGAGCCTTCTGCTTGAGGCCTCCGATCGGCAGCACCCGTCCCTGCAGCGTGACCTCACCGGTCATGCCGACGGTGTGCTTCACCGGCCTGCCTGAAAGCAGCGAGGCGAGTGCCGTGACCATCGTGACGCCAGCACTCGGACCGTCCTTGGGAATTGCTCCGGCCGGCACGTGGATGTGGAATTCGCGCTCCTCGAAGGCATCCTCGGGAATGCCCAGCTCCGCCGCGTGGCCGCGGACGTAGGAGAGCGCGATCTTCGCGGACTCCTTCATCACATCGCCCAGCTGACCGGTGAGGACCAGCCCGGCTGAGGAACCGTGCGAACTCATCGAGGTCGCCTCGACGAACAACACGTCGCCGCCTGCACCGGTGACGGCCAACCCGGTTGCGACGCCGGGCACCGCGGTGCGCGCGGCCGACTCCTGGAAGAGCTTCTGGCGCCCTAGAGCGTCGCGGATCGCCGCGAGATCGATCTCCACCGGCGCGGTGGCCTTGTCGGAGGCGATCCGTGTGGCGGTCTTGCGCAGCAGCTTGCCGAGCTCGCGCTCCAGGTTGCGTACGCCGGCTTCGCGGGTGTACTCCGAGATCACGGTCCGCACGAGCTCGTCCGAGATCACGACCTCGCCGTCAAGCAGCCCGTTGCGGTCTCGCTGGCGCGGCCACAGGTACCCCTTGGCGATCGCCAGCTTCTCCTCGCCGGTGTACCCGTCGAAGGAGATGACCTCCATGCGGTCGAGGAGCGGGCCGGGGATCGTGTCGGCCTGGTTGGCGGTCGCGATGAACAGCACCTGACTCAGGTCCAGTTCGACGTCCAGGTAGTGGTCGCGGAAGCTGTGGTTCTGGGCCGGATCAAGCACTTCGAGCAGCGCTGAGCTGGGATCGCCTCGCCAGTCCGCCCCGACCTTGTCGACCTCGTCGAGCAGAATCACCGGGTTCATCGTGCCCGCGTCACGCAGCGCACGCACCAGGCGCCCCGGCAGGGCGCCGATGTAGGTGCGCCGGTGGCCGCGAATCTCGGCCTCGTCGCGGACGCCACCGAGCGACATGCGCACGAACTCACGTCCGGTCGCACGGGCGATCGATTCGCCGATCGAGGTCTTGCCGGTGCCGGGCGGGCCGATCAGCGTCAGGATCGCTCCCGAACGGGGATCGGCCTCGATGCCGCGCTCCTGGCGCAGCTTGCGCACCGCGAGGTACTCGGTGATGCGGTCCTTCACGTCCTCGAGGCCCTCGTGGTCGGCGTCCAGCACCTCGCGAGCGGCGACCGGATCCAGGCGCTCCTCAGACCGCTTGCTCCAGGGCAGCGCGATCATCCAGTCGAGGTAGGTGCGGATCATGCTCGCCTCGCCCGACTGCTCGCCCATCCGCTCGAGCCGGCCGAGCTCCTTCAGCGCCTGCTCGCTGGCCTTCTCGGGCATCTCGGCTGCCTCGATCTTCGTGCGGTACTCCTCGACGATCGACGCGTCGTCGTCGCCCAGCTCCTTGCGGATCGAGTCCATCTGCTTGCGCAAGAAGTAGTCGCGCTGCTGCTTGTCGGCGCCCTCCTGGACGTCGTCGCGGATCCGCTTGCGGATCTGCAGCTCGGCGAAGCGCTCGCGCTGGAGCTTCAGCGCCAGCTCGAGGCGGTCGGTGACGTCGATCGTGCGCAGCAGCTCAAGGCGCTGCTCGTAGTTGAGGTCGGGGCTGTAGCCGCAGGAGTCGGCGAGCATTCCGGGCTCGCTGATCGAGCGCAACCAGCCGGTGATCCGGCCGTCGGCGCCGCGCAGCTCGAGGATCTCCTCGACGACCGCCCGGTACTCGCGCGACAGCGTCCGCGTGCGCGCGTCGACCGGCACCTCGTCGCGACGCTCGTCCACCTCGACGAACAGCGCGCCGTCAGAGCCGGTCTGCGCCGCCCCGATCATGGCGCGATGCTCCGCCTCGACGTTGACGGCATGGCCGCCGCCGGGCAGGCGGACCTGCTCGGCCACCGCCGCGACGACGCCGACGTCCGCGTACTCCCCGTCGTGGCGGGGGACGAGCACGACACGCTCGTCGTCATTGACGGTGACCGTGAGCGTGATGCTCATGCCGGGAAAGACGACCGTGTCGTCGAGTGGGATCAGCCGAAGCGTGCTCACAAATATCAACTCCCTATCTACTTACGAATGAGTAGTAAGTGTAGCACGCGATCGCCGCCGCAATTCTCCCCGCCTGCGTAGGCTGTCGCAATGGTCGCCTCCTCGCTGGGATCCGTCGCCGACATCCTCGCCACCCGCGCCGACGAGGCGATGGAGCTGAACGACCGCTACCTGAACCCGCAGCTCGGGCGGATCGTTCGCACGCTCGGCTTCGACAGGGTGTGGACACGCGGCGAGGGCGCGCACCTGATCGACTCGACAGGCAGCCGCTACCTCGACCTGGTTTGCGGCTACGGCACCTTCGCCGTGGGACGCAACCACCCGGACGTCATCGCCGCTCTGCACGAGCTGCTCGACGCCCACAGCGCGAACCTCCCCCAGCTCGGCGTCAGCGTGCTCGCCGGGGCCCTCGCCCAGGAACTCGTCACGCGCGCTCCTGAGCGGATCGCGGCGATGGTGCCCGCCAACACCGGCACCGAGGCGGTGGAAGGCGCGATCAAGCTGGCGCGCGCGGCGACCGGGCGTCCGCGCATCCTCTACGCCACCCACGGCTTTCACGGCCTGACCCTCGGCTCGCTCTCGCTGAGCGGCGAGGAGCAGTTCCGGGAAGGGTTTGGGCCGCTGCTGCCGGGCTGTGACCCGGTCGAGTTTGGCGACGTTGAGGCGCTGCGCCGCGAGCTTGCGCGCGGCGATGTCGCGGCGTTCATCGTCGAGCCGGTGCAGGGCAAGGGCGTCAACCTGCCGCCGGACGGCTACCTCGCCGGTGCCCAGCAGGCCTGCCGCGAGCACGATTCCCTGTTCGTCTGCGACGAGGTGCAAACGGGTCTCGGACGCACCGGTCGCCTCTTCGCCCTCGAACACTGGAACCTCGACCCGGACATGATCTGCGTCGCAAAGGCGCTCTCGGGCGGCTTCGTCCCGATTGGCGGCGTGCTCGTCTCCGCCGACGTTCGCAGCCGCGTGTTCGACGGCATGGAGCGAGGCGTCCGCCACGGCTCGACCTTCGGCACCAACGACATGGCCGCCGCCGCCGGGCTCGCGACGCTGGGCGTGATCGACCGCGAAGGATTGGTCGAGCGCGCTGCCAAGATGGGCGAGTTGCTGCTCGAACTCACCCGCCCGCTGGTCGAGCGCTACGAGATCGTCCGCGACGTGCGGGGGCTCGGCATGATGTGGGCGATTGAGCTCGGCGCGCCGGAGCGAGCGCGACGCAGGGCGGTGTGGAACCTCGTCGAGCGCGCCCAGCCCGGCCTCGCCGCGCAGCTCATCGTCGTTCCGCTGTTTCACCGCCACCAGATTCTTTGCCAGGTCGCCGGGCACCGCATCAATGTGGTCAAGGCGCTGCCGGCCCTCGTCGTCGAGGAGTCCGAGATCCGCCGGTTCGCCGCCGCACTCGAGGATGTGGTCGCACGCGCCGACCGGATGGGCGGCGCCGTGGGCCGGCTGGGCTGGGACATGGCGCGCGGTGGCGCGCGCGCGCTGCGCCGGTGAGGGCCCTCGTCACCGGCGCCGCCGGGTTCATCGGCTCGCACGTCGTCGCGGCGCTCGTCGCCGCCGGCGCCGACGTGCGCGCGTTCGATCGCCGCACCCCGGTTGATCTCGCTGCCGGCGCGGAGTTCGTCCAGGGCGATCTGCTCGATCGCGACGCTCTGCGGCGCGCGCTGTCGGGCTGCGACGCCGTCTTTCACCTGGCGGCGCTGTACAGCTATTCGCGCCGCGACAGCGCAGCGATGGAGCTGGTCAATGTCGAGGGGACGCGCGCCCTGATCGAGGAAGCCGGAGCGCTCCGGGTCGTTCACACCGCCTCGTGCGCGACCTGCGGCCCGGTCGGCGGTCGCGCAGCGACCGAGCGCGATACGCCGGAGGCTTGGGAGCTGCGGGTGCCCTACAAGCGGACGAAGCTCGCGGGCGAGCGGCTGGCGCTCGACGCCGCGGCTCGTGGCGCGAACATCGTCATCGTCAACCCGACGACGCCCGTCGGGCCGGGAGATCGCCGGCCGACGCCGACCGGCAAGATGATCGCCGACGTGGCGTCCGGGCGAGCGCGCGCATACCTCGCGCGCAGCGCCCTCAACATCGTGGCCGTCGAGGACGTGGCGCGCGGCCATCTGCTGGCCTTCGAACACGGTCGAGCCGGCCAGCGTTATCTGCTCGGCGGGGAGAACCTTCCAATGCGAGAGGTGTTCGCCACGATCTGCGACGCCGTCGGGCGCGACGCCCCCACGCTCGCGGTGCCGTGGTCCGCCGCCTACGCCGCAGCCTGGGTCGCGACGCGCTTCGTGCGCGACCCAAAGCTGCTCGTCCTCGACGAGGTGCGCGTCGCTCGCTGGCCGATGCGCTTTGACGACTCGCTGGCCCGGGCGCAGCTGGGCTACACGTCCGAGCCCGCGGCGTCGGCACTTGCTCGCGCGGCCCGCGCGGCGCTCGCCCCGGCGCCGGCGGGCTGATCGAGGCGGGCCCGCTCACGGGTCACTCGGCAGGCCACTCCCCCGTGCGGTCGAACTCGTCGCGTGCGCGCGCCTCCCGCTCGCGGTCCGGCTGGCTCTGGGGTCCGAGCCGCACGACGACCACGCCGACCACCGCGACGAGCAGAATACCGAGCGCGGCACTGCCGATCACCTCCTGCAGACCGCTGCCCGGGATGGTCAGCAGGACGAAGCCCGCGAGACCGCAGAGACCGAGGAGCACGATCGCGACGCGTTGGCGCACGAGAGCCAGCGTAGTGCGTGGCGCTCGCGCGAGCCGCGCTCAGCTCGAGGCGACCGTCGGGCGCTCGCCGCCGACCCGCGGGACCGTTGCGGGCGCCGGCGTGCTCTGGGCCTGCTCCACTCCGACCGCCTTCTTTGCCGCCAGTGCGAACGCGGCGGCGGACGCAAACCGCCGGGCCGGATCCTTTTCGAGCGCTTGCACGATCACCGCATCCAGAGCGATCGGAACGGCCGGCCAGTGGGCGCTCGCGCTGGGCGGCGGATCGTGCAGGTGTGCTGCGATCCGCTCGGCCTCGCTGTCGGCGGAGTACGGGGCGCGCCCGGTCAGCGCCTCGTAGAGCACGCAACCCAGCGAATAGATGTCGGCCGCGGGTCCGACACGCTCACCGCGGCACTGCTCGGGCGACATGTAGTCGACGGTGCCGAGTCGCTCGCCGACTCCGGTCAGGCCCTCCTCACCCCCGGCCTCGTGACTCACGCCGAAATCCGTCAGGTAGGCGTGATCGCGGTCGTGCAGCAGGACGTTCGCCGGCTTGACGTCGCGGTGCACGAGACCGCGGGCGTGCGCGGCACCGAGCGCACCCGAGATCTGGGAGACGAGCTCCACCGCGCGCGCGGGCTCGAGCGGAGCCTCCGCAGCGAACAGCTCCGCGAGGCTCGGGCCGCGCACGAGGCGCATCGCGATGAACAGCAATCCCCCGTCCTCGCGTGCCTCATACACGGGAATCACGTGCGGGTGCTCGAGCGACGCGGCGACGTGTGACTCGCGCACGAACCGCGCCCGGAACTCCTCGTCATCGGCGTGCGCCGGGTCGATCAGCTTGAGCGCCACGGGCCGGTCGAGGGTGAGCTGAACGGCTTCGTAGACCACCCCCATGCCGCCTCGGCCGATCAGCGAGACGATGCGGTAGCCGGCGATGACGGACTCCGGTCCGATCGCGAGTGCGCGCATCCGCAGGGCGATGCCGGGATCGGCGAGCACGGCGTCGACGACGCTCGGGTCGAAGCGCGCGAAGCGATCGCGCAGCATGGACAGCTCGGCGCGCTCGAACGCGAGCGAGATCAGCACCGCCCCGGCGCCGGCGACGATCAGCGTGGCAAGCACCGGGACGAGCAGATTGACCGTCCCGCTGTCGAAGGCGATCTGCGTGCCGACGATCAATGCGGCCGCCGCACCGAGCCCTACGAGGACCAGGCGCGGCCAGCGGACGCGGCGCAGCGCGAGCGCCGGCAGCAGCAGTGCAGCGACGACCACGAGCAGCCAGTTCAGCCACGGCGGCGCCGAGCGCAGCGGCGCAGCGGTCATCAGCGTGGAGATCGCGTCGGCCTCGAGCTCCGGGCCCGTCATCGGCTGGTTGGCTCCGTAGTCGACTGTGTGGGTGTCCTGGAGGTCACCCGCGGTCGCACCGACGACGACGATCCGCCCCCGCACGAGCGCGGGATTGAAGCCCCGGGAGAGCACGTCGGAGAACGAGTAGGACGGCACGGTGCCGGCCGGCCCGGGAAAGTCGATCCACTGCGAGCCGCCGTCGAAGTCGGCCCGCAACGCGGACGTCGAGACGCCGGCGTCGCGCGCCGCGGCGACGGCGAAGCTCTGCACGCCCTCGACACGTTCCGGGAGGCGGCGCACGGCGCCGTCGCTGTCCTCGCTGAACTCCGCGGTGCCGACGCTGACACCCGCGCTTCGCTGATTGGCAACCCCGCCGAGGACGTTTGTGGTGCCATTGCCGTGGATGTCAGACGCCTGGGCGGCCAGGACGATGTGACCGTGTGCCCGTGCGGCCGCGTCGTAGAGGTCCAGGTCGTATTGCGCGTTGTCGCTGGCGCTATCGAAGATGAGGTCGTAGGCGATCGTCCTCGCGCCGTCCTTGCGCAGGCGGTCGATCATCTCCGCGTCGTAGATGCGCGCAAACGGGAAGGAACCAAAGCGCGAGCTCTCGAGCGTCTTGACGTCGATCGCCACGATCACCACGCCCGGGTAGGGCCGCTGCGTCCCGCGTAGGCTGATGCGCGCATCGATCGTCCCCAGCTCGAGGTTGTTGCCGAAGCTGGTGTGCCAGGTGCCGTAGCCCGCGAGCAGCGCCACGATCGCCACGCAGAGCATTGCCGCCGGCAGCCGACACCGCGGCAGCGCCGCAGCCAGGCCTGCTAGCGCTCGGCCCCGACCAGGCCCCACGTGATTGCTCGCTCTGCGAGCTGCGCGCGCTTCTGGTTCTGCGGCAGGCCCGCGACGCCGAACAGCTGGTACATCGCGCGCAGGTTCGCCTTGACGGCATCGAGGCTGAGAAAGAGCTCCTCGCTGATCTGCTGGTTGCTCGCCGGCGAGGCGAGGTGCGCCGACCCCGCGTACGGGCGGCAGAGCGCCACCAGCACCCGGCGCTGGGTGTCGCTGAGCTGCTCCTGCGTCACCCCCACCGACCCCCGCAGCGTCGCCGCCGGAACTGCTCGCGGGTTGCGGAAGAGCACGACCGTCGCGCCGAGGCGGATCGCGTCGCCGTCGGCGAGGCGTCGGCGACCTGCGATGCGCTGACCGTTGACGAAGGTGCCGTTGCTCGAGAGACCGTCGTCGTGTACGACCCACTCCCCCGCGGCGCACTCGATCTCGGCGTGCAGACGCGAAACCTCGCCGTCCCAGGCAATCGCGACATCGGCCTGGTCGCTGCGGCCCAGCGTGACTCGCGGCTTGGCCTCGCCGTCGAGTGAGACGATGCGCTGGTGCTGCGAGTCGTCACGCAGCACGAGGAACGCTCGCCCGGTGCGCTCGGCGGACAGGCGCTCCTTCACCTCGCCACCCGAGCGAGCCGCGGGCGATGTGTCGCTGTGCCCGTTGCGCGCTGACGCGGTCACGACGTGAGCGAGTGTAGTGGCTGCGCCCGTCTCGTTCAGCTCAGGCTGCGGCGGCGAGGTAGTGGTGTCCGGCGGTCACTACGACGGTGCGGTGGCGCACCCGGTCGGTGACGGTGACGCGACCCAGGGTCACCGTGATCAGGGTGCCGTCGCAGCGATCCGAGGTGCTCCACTTCGTGCCCTCGTCGGCGGCGGTCGCGTAGTGCCCGCGTGTTGAGAACTGGCCGTGGGCGTTGCCGAACACGACGTTTACGACCTTCTTGGACTTCGCGTGCTTCTTCTTGCGCTTCGCCGCTGCGGTCGCGGCCTGGGCGACCGGCGCGGCCGCGCAGGCCTTGAAGCTGCTCGCGAGGGCGAGGACGGTGACCTTTCCGCCGTGCGGCTGGGTCACCGTGAACTCGCCGCCCGAGAACAGGCCGCTCGCGAGTTGGCCGGGGCTGCTCGCGGTCGCGCTCTGGATCAGCACCGTGCCGTGGAGCGCGTCGACCGTCGCGCCGAGCGGGATCAGCTCGCCGGTCGTGAGGCTGACGAAGCGGTGTTTGCCATGCAGCTCGATCAGCACATGGCCCGAGGTCGTGGTCAGGCCGACATTGGTGTCGAGCGCCGGTTGCAGCGTCGAACCGGTCGTGAACGTCTGGTCGGGCGTCACGGCAACGCAATTCGACGCGGCGCAGTCGCCGCTCGACAGGCGGTAGTGGTAGGTGGTGTAGGGCTCGAGCCCGCTCAGCGTCGCGCTCACGCTCACGCCGGCGGGCGTGACGGCGGCCGTCGCAGTCGGGGTCGAGGAGCCGTAGGCGGTCGTCGTGCCGTACTGGAAGCTGTAGCTGACCGGGGTCGAGGGACTGCCGGCCGGCTCGGAGATCGTGCCCGAGAGCGTGGCGCCGGATGTGCTGATGCCCGAGACGGCGAGCAGCGCCGGAATCAGCGGCGGGGGTGCGGCGGCGCTGCTCGCGGTGGAGGTGGAGGTGGTCGTAGTCGTGCTCGTGGTCGTCGTCGGCGGCGTGGTGGTGACCGGCGGCGTCAGCGGCACGTTGTCGATCGTGTTGGCGGTCTGGTCGGTCAGCCAGAGCGAGTCGCCGCCGGCGGGATCCTTGATGATCGAGCTGATCGTGTCGGGCGTCGGGACGATCGCCGGGTATGGCGTGAAGGTCGCGGTCGTCGTATTGAACGCGGTCAGGCCTCCGTCGGTCCCGGGCACGTCGGGCATCCACAGTTGCTTGTCGGGGCCCGCTGCGAGGACGCCAGGATCGGCGTCGTCGCCGCTCGGCAGCGGGTACGCCGTGACACCGCCAGCCGGCGTGATCCTCACCAGCGCGGGTTGACTGCGGGCGACCGCCGCCAGACCGAGCCGAAGACTCCCATCCAGCTGCGGCGGGCCATCGACAGCCGAGCCGGCCACGCCGACCCAGAGGTCGCCGTCGGGGCCGAGCACGATGTTTCCGAGCGTGCCGCTGACGTTGCTTGGAAGTGGGTACTGGGTGACGACACCGGCCGCGGTGATCGAGCCGACCTCTTCGATCCCGGGCTCCGTGAACCACATCGTCGTTCCGTCGGGGCCGGCGGCGATGTATTCGGGATCGGCGGACGCCGGGAGCTGGCCGGCGTCCCCGCGGCCGGGGAAGGTCTCGATCGCGGGCGGCCCGGTTGCTACCTCACCGATCTCGTCGTATTGGGGATGCGCAAGCCACAGGTCGCCGCTCGCGTCCGCCGCGAGCCCGAGTGAGGGAAGAACGCGCGTCACTGGGGTGGTAACCCCGGCGGTCGACAGCGAGTAGAGCTCGCCGATGTCGCTGTTGCCATCCGTGAACCAGAGCTCGCCACCGGCAGCCGCCATCCCCGCCGGCCGTAGCGTGAGCGGCGGCGAGGGATACTCGACCACCTTGCCGGCGGCGACGGTGCCGACGCGGAAGCCGCCGTTTGGATCCCGCGTTTCAACGAACCACGGGTTCCCATCGGGGCCCGGTGTGAGGGCGGTCGCCCCCGCAGCCCCGGTCGGCCCGGTTGGCCCGCTCGGCCCGCTCGCCCCTGCGGGGATCGCGTAGCTCGTCACCGTCCCGGTCGGCGGGTCGGCCAGGGCGTAGGCGACCCAGCCGAGGATCGCCGTGCAGGCGAGCGCGAGCGCGATCGCCGAGCTGCGTCTCATTGTGCGCTCACCCGGGCGGCTTCGCCGCGCGCCTCAACCAGGTCGCCGTCGTGCAGCTGGCGCCCGCGCCGAGTTTCGGGTACCCCGTTCACGTGCACCACCTGCGCGAGCAGCAGCGCCTTGCTGTCGCCGCCTGACTCGGCGATGCCGCTGAGCTTGAGCAGCTGGCCGAGACGGATCGTCGTGCCGGTGATCTGGACTTCCTGGATCGGGGCCACGAACGCATCTTGACGAAATCTCCATGCCGCCAGTGCATATCTTGATGCGGCCTACACACGGGCGGTCCTAGGCTCGTTCCAATGCCTGGCGACATCATTGCAATCGTCCTCGGGATCGTCGCGTTCGCGGTGCTCTACCTGATGATCGAGGCGATCGACCGCGTATGACGACGCTCGGCTACTTCGTCGCGCACATGAGCGCGGCCGACTTCTTCGGCCTGGTCGTCTCGGTCGTGATCTGCATCTACCTTGGCTACGCGCTGATCCGCGGGGAGAAGTTCTAGGTCATGACCGTCAACGGCTGGCTGCAGATCCTCGCCTTCTGCGCCGCGCTGGTCATCCTCTCCCCGTTCCTCGGCCGCTACATGGCCAAGGTCTACAGCGGCGAGCGCGTGTTCCTGACGCCGCTGTTCGGCGGCTTCGAGCGGCTGCTGTATCGCTGCTTCGGCGTCGACCCCAAGCGCGAGCAAGACTGGAAGAGCTACGCCAAGAGCCTGCTGATCTTCTCCCTCGCCGGCTGGATCATTCTCTACGTCGTTCTGCGCAGCCAGTCGATCCAGCCGTGGAACAACTACGGAGGGACGACGTTCAACGCGGCCCCATGGGATGTCACGTTCAACACGGTCTCGTCGTTTTTGACCAACACGAACTGGCAGTACTACGGCGGCGAGACGACGATGACGTACTTCAGCCAGATGGTCGGACTGACGGTGCAGAACTTCGCCTCCGCGGCCGTCGGCATCGTCGTGGCCGTCGCGCTGATTCGCGGCATCATCGGCCGCAGCGGCACGAGCCTCGGCAACTTCTACGAGGACTTCACCAAGACGGTCCTCTACGTGCTGGTGCCGATCTCGTTCGTCAGCGCGCTCGTGCTCGTCTCCCAGGGCTCGATCGACAACCTCTCGCACTACGTCTCCGCGCACGGCATCAGCGGCATCGTGCAGACGATCGCGATGGGGCCGGTCGCCTCGCAGGAGGCGATCAAGGAGCTCGGGACCAACGGCGGCGGCTTCTTCAACGTCAACTCGGCCCACCCGTTCGAGAACCCCAACGGCTTCACGAACTACTACGAGATGCTGCTCGTGCTGATCATCCCGGCGGCGCTCGTGTGGATGTACGGCCGCATGGTCGGCTCCCGCCGCCAGGCGATCGCGATCTTCTCGACGATGTTCGTGCTGTTCATCGGTGGCGTCGCCGTCGCCTACGCCGCCGAGGCGCACGGGTCGCCCGCGCAGCACGCCGCCGGTCTGCACACCCAGGTGATCGCCAACTCCACCGGTGGCAACCTCGAGGGCAAGGAGCAGCGCTTCGGGATCGCCGGCTCCGCGATCTTCGACGTGGTGACGACCGTAACCTCCTGCGGCGCGGTGAACAGCTCGATCGAGTCCTACACAGGTCTCGGCGGCGCCATTCCGATGGCCAACCTGTCCGCCAGCGAGGTGATCTTCGGCGGCGTCGGCACCGGGATGTATTCGATCCTCCTCTACGTCCTGCTCGCCGTGTTCCTCGGTGGCCTGATGGTCGGGCGCACGCCGGAGTACCTCGGCAAGAAGATCGAGGCGAAGGAGATCAAGCTCGTCGCGCTCGGCCTACTGATCACGCCTCTGACGGCCCTGTTCTCGACCTCACTCGCGACCGCGAGCGCGGCGGGACGGGCGTCGATCTACAACACCGGCCCGCAGGGATTCTCCGAGACCTTCTACGCCTACCTTTCGCAGGCCAACAACAACGGCTCCGCATTCGCCGGCTACACCGGCTTCATCCAGCCGGCTGCCGGCAATGCCGGCTCGCATGGCGTCACCTTCGCCGACCTGCTCGGCGGCTTCACGATGCTGTTCGCTCGCTACGCCCCGATTCTCTTCGCGCTCGCCGTCGGCGGTGCACTGGCCGGCAAGCGCTACAGCCCAGCGGGCCTGGGCACCATGCGCACCGACAATCCGACGTTCGTCGTGCTGTTGATCGGCGTGATCATCCTCGTCGGCGCGCTCACGTTCTTCCCCGCGGTGCTGCTCGGCCCGATCGTCCAGGCGCTCACAGGACACCTGTACTGATGCGACGCGACCTGCGCACAGCGTTCCTCTCGATGATCGTCTTCACCGTCCTACTCGGGCTCGTGTATCCGCTGCTCGTCCTCGGCGTCAGCCAGGGAATCTTCCCGGGCAAGGCGAACGGGTCGCTGATCAAGCGCGGCGGCGTTGTTGTCGGCTCCGCCCTGATCGGCCAGCAGTTCTACGAGCCCGTGATCGGGAAGAACGGCAAGCAGCTGGTCGTCAAGGGCGTCGCGCAGACGCGGCCCGATCCGCGCTATTTCCAGACGCGTCCGTCCGTGAACGGCGATAACGATGCGGCAACGGAGTTCTCGAACCTCGGCCCCAACGGCAAGACGACGCTGACCGCCTTCCAGGGCTACATCCAGACCTATATGGATCTGAACACGGCGCCGGGCGGGCGCCGCTACGACCCGGCCCTGACCAGCGCGGCGCAGATCCCCGTCGACGCGGTCGACGACTCGGCATCGTCTGTGGACCCCGACATATCGGTGGCCAACGCGAGGATCCAGGCCTACCGTGTCGCCGCCGTGCGCGGACTCACGCTGAGCACCGTAGACGCCCTCGCGGCCAAGTACACGACCGCTCGCAGCCTCGGCTTCTTCGGCGAGCCCGGCGTCGACGTACTGGAACTCAACCTCGCCCTCGACCGCCTCTCAGGGAGCAAGTAAACAGATGTCAACGCAACCCGCAACCTCCGAGCGGCGCGCAATCTCGCTGTTCCGCCGTGACATCGTCGTGCGCGCGCTGCTGGACAGCCTGGCCAAGCTCGACCCTCGCGTCCAGATTCGCAACCCGGTCATGTTCGTCGTCGAGATCGGCGCCCTGATCACGACCATCACCTGGTTCATCCAGCTTGGCGGCGGCCAGTCCCTCGGCGGCCCTGAGCCCTCGTGGTTCACGTTCACGATCGCGATCTGGCTATGGCTGACGGTGATCTTCGCCAACATGGCCGAGGCCTTCGCCGAAGGCCGCGGGCGCGCCCAGGCCGACACGCTGCGCTCGATGCGCAAGGAGACGATCGCGACGATGCGCGACGGGAGCACCCGTCCGGCCGCCGAGCTCACGCGCGGCGATGTCGTCGTCGTCGTGGCCGGCGAGGTGATCCCGGGAGACGGCACGGTGATCGAGGGCATCGCGACGGTCGACGAGTCGGCGATCACCGGCGAGTCCGCGCCGGTGATCCGTGAGTCCGGCGGCGATCGCAGCGCAGTCACGGGCGGCACGCGCGTGACCTCGGACCGGATCCTCGTCGAGATCACGCAGGAGCCCGGCAAGTCGTTCCTCGACCGCATGATCGCGCTGGTCGAGGGCGCCGAGCGGCGCAAGACGCCAAACGAGATCGCGCTCAACATCCTGCTCGCCGGCCTCACGCTGATCTTCATGATCGTCGTTGCGACGCTGCGCCCGTTCGGGCTGTTCGCCCATACGGCGATCTCCGAGACGACGCTGATCGCGTTGCTGGTCGCGCTGATCCCGACCACTATCGGCGCGTTGCTCTCAGCGATCGGGATCGCCGGCATGGACCGCCTCGTCCGGCGCAATGTGCTGGCGCTCTCGGGACGCGCCGTCGAGGCATCCGGCGACATCGACGTCCTGCTGCTCGACAAGACGGGCACGATCACGCTCGGCAACCGCCAGGCGTCGGAGTTCATACCGATGCCGGGTGTCACCGAGGCCGAGCTCGCGGAGGTCGCCCAGCTCGCGTCGCTGGCCGACGAGACCCCGGAGGGACGCTCGATCGTCGTGCTCGCCAAGCAGTACGGCATCCGCGAGCACGACATGACCGGCACCGACGTGACTTTCGTGCCGTTCACCGCCCAGACGCGCATGAGCGGCGTCGACTGGCACGGCCAGCAGTTGCGCAAGGGCGCCGGAGACTCGGTGATCGAGTTCGCGCGCAAGGAGGGCGGCGAGGCGCCGCCGGAGCTTCAGGCCCAGCTCGACCGCATCGGACGCGAGGGCGGGACTCCTCTGGCCGTCGCCCGCGATAGCCAGGTTCTCGGCGTCGTCTATCTCAAGGACACGATCAAGGAGGGAATGAAGGAACGCTTCGACCAGCTGCGGGCGATGGGCATCCGCACCGTCATGGTCACCGGTGACAACCGCCTGACCGCCGCCAAGATCGCCGAGGAGTCGGGGGTCGACGACTTCCTCGCGGAGGCCACACCCGAGGCCAAGCTCGCCCTGATCAAGGAGCAACAGGCCGCCGGCCGGCTCGTCGCGATGACCGGCGACGGCACCAACGACGCCCCCGCTCTTGCCCAGGCCGACGTCGGCGTGGCGATGAACACGGGCACCCAGGCGGCGCGCGAGGCCGGGAACATGGTCGACCTGGACTCCAACCCGACGAAGCTGATCGAGATCGTCGAGGTCGGCAAGCAGCTGCTGATCACACGCGGAGCGCTGACCACATTCTCGATCGCCAACGACGTCGCCAAGTACTTCGCGATCCTCCCGGCGATCTTCATCTCCACCTACGCCGTCGGCAGCGCCAAAGGCCCACTGCACGTCCTCAACATCATGGCGCTTGGCACGCCGAATTCGGCGATCCTTTCGGCGATCATCTTCAATGCGCTCGTGATCCCACTGCTGATCCCGCTGTCGCTCCGCGGCGTGCGCTACCGCCCGATCGGAGCAAGCGCGCTGCTGCGGCGCAACCTCTGGATCTACGGCCTGGGCGGGATCATCGCCCCGTTCATCGGGATCAAGCTGATCGACCTCGTCGTCCACAACCTGCTCGGCGGCTGACGGACACCGGCCGTGAGCGTTGCCCGTCGCCGAGGATCGCACCGCGTCTTCCTCGGCATGGCCGCGGGGGTCGGCAAGACCTACCGGATGCTGCAGGAGGGCTACAGCGAACTCGAGAGCGGTCGCGACGTGGTGGTTGGCTATCTCGAGGCCCACGGCCGCCGCGAGACCGAGGATCTGGCACGCGCGCTCGAGATCATCCCGCGCCGGCGGATCACCTACCGCGACACGCCCGTCGATGAGATGGACCTGCCGGCGATCCTCGCGCGCGCGCCGGAGCTGTGCCTCGTTGACGAGCTGGCCCACACCAACGCCGCGGGCGTCGAGCACGCGAAGCGCTGGGAGGACGTGGAGAGCGTGCTCGAGGCCGGAATCGACGTCTTCTCGACCGTCAACGTCCAGCACCTCGAGAGCCTCAACGATCAGGTCGCGGAGCTCACCTCGACGCGCGTGCGCGAGACGATCCCCGATTCGGTGCTGGCCCACGCCGACGAGCTCGTGCTCGTCGACATCCCGCCGGAGGCGCTGATCGAGCGCCTGCGCGCCGGCAAGATCTACCGGCCCGACCGCATCGAAGCGGCGCTGAACAACTTCTTCCGGATCGAGAACCTCTCGGCGCTGCGAGAGGTCGCCCTGCGCCAGGTCGCCCAGGAGGTGGAAGCCAAGCGCCTTGTCCCCGGCGGCTCGGTGCGCGAGGACCGCCTCGCCACCACGGCCGCGCCGCAGGCTGTCGGCGAGCGGCTGCTCGCGCTGATCACGCTGTCCCCGCAGTCGCAGCGTGTGGTGCGTCGCGCGTGGCGATCGGCGCAGCGGCTCGGCGCCGAGCTCGACCTGCTGTGGGTTGTCAAGTCCGGGCAGCGGGCGCGCGAGGAGGCCGGCAGCGAACTGGCGGCCGTGCGCCGGCTCGCGTCGGTGCTCGGAGCCCACGTGCTCGTCGAGGAGGGGGACGTGATGATCGACGTGATCACCCGCGTCGCCCACGAGCGCGGCACGACCTACATCCTGATGGGCGCTCCGCCGCCGCGTGGCGGCTGGCAGCGCCTCACCCGCCCCTCCCTGCTGTTTCAGATCCTGCGGGCGTTGCCCGGGGTCGATCTGCGGGTCGTCGCGGACCGGACCCAGCGTCCCGAGCGTGGCACATGATCGTCGTCGTCGTGATCCTTGCGCTCGTCGTCGTCGCGCTGGTCGCCTACGCCGCTCGCGAACGACGCCGCAGCCAACGCGGAAGCGGCCCGCGGGCTCACGCAGCCGGCAGGATTCTCTTCCCGTTCCTCGGCACCGAGTTATCCGAGCGGGGGCTGGATGCAGCGCTACGAATCTCGCAGATCGACGGCGCGACGCTGGTGCCGGCATTCCTGGCGCGCGTGCCGATGCATCTGCCGCTCGACGCCGCGTTGCCGGTGGCGTGCGACAGCGCGCTGCCGCTGCTTGAGGCGATCGAGCAGCGCGCGGCTCGCTCCGGCGTGACGGTCGACTCACGTATCGAGCGGGGCCGAAGCTACCGCCACGCGATTCGCGAACTGGTCGAGCACGAGAGCTTCGACACGACCGTCGTGACGGCCGCCGACAGCGGCACGACGGGCCTGCTGCCGGACGAAATCAGCTGGCTGCTCGAGAACGTGCCGGGCGAGATCATCGTCGTGCGCCCCGGGACGCAGATCGACATGGCGACGCTCGCGCCGCGGCGCCGCGCGCGCCGCATGGCTCTCAAGCGCTGAGGCTCCTCCCAGATCCGACAGATGATCGAATCGCGCTAACGCGCGGAACGCGATTTGCCGATGTGTGAATGCATGTCTGCGCGCTCCAAGACTCCATCGGGGGAGAGCGGCTTCACGCTGATCGAGCTCCTTGTCGTGATCCTGATCGTCGGCATCCTTGCGGCGATCGCGATTCCGTCGTTCCTGAACCAGAAGAGCAAGGCTTCGGACGCCTCGGCGAAGGAGCTCGCGCACAGCGCACAGATCGCCGAGGAGACCTGCGGGACCGACAACAGCGGCAACTACTCGCCAACCTGCGTGTCGTCGGCGACCCTGGGGACCTACGAGTCGACGATCCAGATCGGCTCCGGCGCGGGCAACGCCTACCTGGTCGCCGGCAGCGGCGCGGGCACGGGCGTTCAGGTTCCCGGCGCCGGCCAGGCGGGCGGCAGCAACACCTACACCGTCACCGCCACGTCGACTCTCGGCCACACCTTCTCGATCACGCGCACGGCGAGCGGCGCGATCATCCGGACCTGCACGCCGTCGTCGACGGGCGGCTGCAACGCGAGCGGCAGCTGGTAGAGCTCGTGGCTGTTCCGGGGGTGCATGCACCCCCGGCGGGTTGGCGCATGCGCCAACCCGT
>Ga0182016_10002753_pt1 | contig 20400 bp, 19 predicted proteins | sample 712S2MmetaG_FD_120491 | JGI IMG/M metagenome (GOLD analysis project Ga0182016, IMG submission 120491) | Permafrost microbial communities from Stordalen Mire, Sweden - 712S2M metaG | ecosystem: Environmental > Terrestrial > Soil > Wetlands > Permafrost | place: Sweden: Stordalen | collected... | reverse complement strand
GGCGACCTGATGGCAAAGATCGACCCGTACCTGCGGCCGCTGTTCGATGCGCTCCACGACATGATCGACCCCGAGAAGGTCTCCCAGCACCTCGAGCGAGGCGTGATCGAAGTTGCCCCGCTGGCTTTCATGCGCGGGCGCACGCTGAACGACTCCTTCGTGATCCTCGACGAGGCGCAGAACACGACGCCCGAACAGATGAAGATGTTTCTCACGCGACTCGGCTTCGGGTCCAAGATGGTCGTCACCGGCGATATCACGCAGGTCGATTTGCCGCGCGAGCAGCAGTCCGGCCTGGTCGTCGTGGCGGACATCATCGGCGACGTCGACGGCGTCGAGTTCGTCCGGCTCGGCGGCGAGGACGTCGTGCGCCACCGGCTCGTGCAGCGGATCGTCGAGGCCTACGAGGATCACGCCCAGCGCGCGACGCCCGAGCTCGCGTCCGCCAAACAGGCACGCCAGGCCTGATGCTCGAATGCGAAATCGTCGGCAGTGCACCGCTCGAGCCGGCCGAGATCCAGCGACTCGCGTCGCTCGCCGCCGCGAGCGCCGGCGTCTGCGAAGGACACCTGGCGGTCGAGTTCGTCGACTCGGCTCGGATTCGCGAACTCAATCGCCGCCACCGTGCACGTGATGCGCCGACCGATGTGCTCTCGTTCCCGATCGACGGCGCCGATCCCGATCCGGCGGGCCCGCGGGAACTCGGAGATGTCGTGATCTGCGTGGAGCACACGGTCGAGCTCCGCGAGGCCGTCGTGCATGGCGTGCTGCACCTGCTCGGCATGGATCACGAGTGCGACGAGGGTGAGATGCTCGTGCTCCAGCGCGAGCTTCTGAGCTGGTGACGCGCGCCGGCTTCGTGGCCCTCGCCGGCCGGCCGAACGTCGGGAAGTCGACGCTCACGAACGCGATCGTCGGCGTCAAGGTGGCGATCGTGTCCGATCGCCCGCAGACGACGCGGCGAGCCGTCCGCGGCGTCGCGACCGGGGCAGACTGGCAGCTCGTGCTGGTCGACCTGCCGGGCGTGCAGCGCCCGCGCGACGCGCTGACGCAGCGAATGGCGCGCCGCGTCAACCTCGAACTGGCTGACGCGGACGCGGCGCTGATGTTGCTGAACGGCGAGGAGGGGGTGGGGCCGGGGGACCGCTACATTGCGGCCGCGCTGGCGCAGGCTCCGGGGCCCGTGACGGTCGCTGTGAACAAGGTCGACCGGCTCAGCAAGGAGCGTCAGGCCCGGGCGCTGCTGGACGCCGCCGAAATCGCGCCGCCGTCAGCCGAGGTCTTCCCGATCTCGGCCCGCAGCGGGGAGGGGGTCGGCGCGCTCGTCGCCCATCTGGTCGCGCAGCTGCCGCCGAGCCCATTTCTCTACGCGGCCGAGCAGCGCTCGGACATGCCGCGCGAAGAGCTGCTCGCCGAGCTGATCAGGGAGCAGGTTCTGCGGCGCACCTTCCAGGAGCTGCCGCACGCGATTGGCGTCGTGATCGAGGAGCTGGAGGCCGATTCCCACGACCCCCCGTCAAGAGGGGCAGGCGGCGAGCTGACGCGGATCGACGCGCTGATCTGGGTCGAGACGGAGTCCCAGAAGGCGATCGTCGTGGGCCACGGGGGGCGGATGATCAAGGCGATCGGCACGGCCGCGCGCCGGGAGCTGGAACGCGAGCTCGGGGGCCGGGTGCACCTCTCGCTGATCGTGCGCGTGCGCCGGCATTGGCGCGCCGACGACGGCCTGCTTGATCGGCTCGGCATCGAGTAGCGCCGGCCACGCGGCCGCGCCGGCGCCTACCATCTGCGCCATGGACCCGTTCGCGACCGCGATCGCAAGCGAGGCGGAGCTGCGAGCGCTCTACGAGGAGCCGACGCCGACCGCGTTGCGCAAGGACATCGGGCGCCTGGATGCGATGTGCCGGGCGCTGATCGCGGCCTCGCCGATGGTGGCGGTCGGGAGCGTCGATGAGCACGGACGCGCCGATGTGTCCCCGCGCGGCGGGCCAGCGGGCTTCGTCGCCGTTCTTGACGACCACCACCTCGCGATCCCTGACGCCACCGGCAACCGGCGGCTTGACACGCTTGCCAACGTGGTCGCCAGCGGCCGCGCCGGGCTGCTGTTCCTGATCCCCGGGCGCGACACGACCCTGCGGGTCAGCGGGCGGGCCTGCGTCAGCTGCGACCCCGATCTGCTCGCTCGGCTGGAAGCGGTCGGCAAGCCGCCCCGCAGCGCGCTCGTCGTCGCGGCCGAGGAGGTCTTCGCGCACTGCCCGAAGGCGTTCATCCGCTCGCGCCTTTGGGACCCCGAGAGCTGGGGCGCGCCGGAGGCGCTGCCGAGTGCCGCCGAGGTGTCCCACGCGCATCTGCGCGATCCCGGCCTCAGCGTGGCCGACGTGGAGGCGCAGCAGCGCGAAAGCGTCCTGCACCGCCTCGCCTGAGACAATCATCACAGGATGGACTCCGAGATCGTCTTCGACGAGCGCGGCCTGGTGGCCTGCGTGGTGCAGGACTGGAGCACCGGTGAGGTGCTCACGCTCGCCTACATGAACGCGGCGGCGCTCGAGCGCACACGCGCCACCGGCGAGCTGCACCTCTGGAGCCGCTCGCGCGGCGAGCTTTGGCACAAGGGGGCGACCTCGGGCAACACGCAGGCGGTGCGAGCACTGCGACTCGACTGCGACGGCGACGCGGTGCTGGCGCTGGTCGAGCCGGCGGGGCCGGCGTGCCACACGGGCGAGCGCAGCTGCTTCCACCGCGGGGAACTCGAGCCGACCGCGCCGCACGAATCGCTACCGTCGCTGGAGCGCACGCTTGCGGCGCGAGCGACGGAGCGGCCACCCGGCTCCTACACCGTCGAGTTGCTCGACGACCCGCCGCGGATCGGCGAGAAGGTGATGGAGGAGGCCGAGGAGGTCACCCGCGCGGCGCGCGAGGAAAGCGATGAGCGCGTCGAGGAGGAGGCCGCCGACCTCCTCTACCACCTGCTCGTGCTGCTGCACAGCCGCGGCCGGCGCCTCGCCGACGCCGAGCGGGTGCTCGATGAACGTCGAGGTTAGCCCGACGCTCGAGGAGGTGCTCGCGCTCGCCGCCGAGCACAACCTGATCCCGCTGCGCCACGAGTTCGTCGCCGACTGCGAGACGCCCGTGTCGGCTTTCCTCAAGCTGCGCGGCGACGGGCCGGCGTTCCTGCTCGAGTCAGCCGAGCAGGGCAAGCGGTTCGGCCGGTATTCGTTCATTGGCTTCCATCCGCGCGAGGTGATCCGCTGGTCGCTCGGCGACGGCGGCGATCCCTACGCGATCGCGGCGGCTGCGGTCGGGCGCTATTCGCAGGCGCCGCTGGAGGGCATGCCGCCGTTTTCGGGCGGGGCGGTCGGCTTCTTCGGCTACGACCTCGTGCGCACCGTCGAACCGCTCGGCGAGCCCGGCCCGGACGAGCTCGGCCTGCCGGACATGGCGCTGATGCTGAGCGACCTGCTGGTCGTGTTCGACAACCTCAAGCACACCGTCACGATCCTCGCGAACGTATACGCCGAAAAGGATCCGCGCAGCGCGTATGCGCAGGCGCAGCGGGCGATCGAGGAGGTGCGCGCGCGCCTCGCCGGGCCGCTGCCGGCGGTGAAGGCGCGAGCGCCGCGCGCGAGTGCCGACTTCCGCTCGAACATGACGCGCGAGCGGTTCGAGTCGATGGTCGCGCGAATCGTTGAATACATCCACGCCGGCGACGCGTTCCAGGTCGTGCCCTCGCAGCGCTGGTCCGCGCCTGTGGAGGTCGACGCGTTCTCGATCTACCGCGGCCTTCGCGCGGTCAACCCGAGCCCGTACATGTACTACCTGGACTTCGGCGATTTCCAGGTCGCCGGCGCCAGCCCGGAGCCGCTGATCACGGTCTCGGGCGGCGAGGTGACTACCCGCCCGATCGCCGGCACCCGGCCGCGCGGATCAAACGCGTCAGAGGACGCGCGCCTGCAGGCCGAACTGCTCGCCGACGAGAAGGAGCGGGCCGAGCACATGATGCTCGTCGATCTGGGCCGCAACGACCTCGGCCGCGTCTGCGAATACGGCAGCGTACAGGTACAGACACTGATGGCCGTCGAGCAGTACTCACACGTGATGCACCTCGTCAGCGCCGTCTCGGGCCGGCTGCGCAAAGGGGTCGGTGCGATGGACGCGCTGCGCGCAACACTCCCCGCCGGGACGCTCTCGGGTGCGCCGAAGGTGCGCGCGATGCAGATCATCGACGAGCTCGAGCCGGTCAAGCGAGGCGGCTACGGCGGCGCGATCGGCTATCTCAGCTACACCGGCGAACTGGATACGGCGATCCACATCCGCACCGTCGTCGTCAAGGACGGTGTGGCGTACCTGCAGGCCGGTGGCGGCACGGTCGCCGACGCGGTGCCGGAGCGCGAGTTTCTCGAGTCAGAATCGAAGGCCAAGGCGGTACTGCGGGCGATCGAGCTCGCCGGCCAGCAGAGCGACTGGGAGTAGCCGGCGGCGATCGCAGGACCGTGGAGCGACGCGCGGACGAAGTGTTTGGCTACGCTCGTTTCGTGCGCGTGCTCGTGATCGACAACTACGACTCCTTCACCTACAACCTCGTGCAGTACCTCGGTGAGCTGGGCGCCGAGCTGGAGGTCGTGCGCAACGACCAGGCGAGCGTCGATGAGTTGCTGAGCAGCGCGCCGGACCGCGTCGTCGTTTCACCCGGCCCGTGCACGCCCGACCTGGCGGGCATCACGCTTGAGGTGGTGAGGCGGTTCCCGCAGGCGGGAATCCCGACGCTCGGCGTATGCCTCGGCCACCAGGCCCTCGCGCAGGCCTTCGGTGGAGAGGTGATCCGCCACGTGCCGGTGCACGGCAAGACCGGTGTGATCGAGCACGACGGGCGGACCGTCTACCGCGGGCTGGCCAGCCCGCTGACGGTCGGGCGCTACCACTCGCTGATCGTGTCTGAGCAGGATCTGCCGGGGTGCCTTGAGGTGAGCGCGCGCGGGGAGGGCGTGGTGATGGGGATCCGCCATCGGGAGCTGCCCGCCGAGGGCGTCCAGTTTCACCCTGAGTCGGTGCTGACCGAGCAGGGAATGGCGCTGCTGGCCAACTTCCTGGACGCCGGGCGCGGGTGAGCGAGCAGCCAAATGTCGTGGTGACCGCTGCGCTGGAGGCGGTCGCCAGCGGTCAGGACCTCAGCGCGGAGCAGACGGCGGAGGTGCTGCACGAGATCATGGCCGGTGAGGTGGCGCAGACGCAGATCGCGGGATTCCTGATGGCTCTGCGGACCAAGGGCGAGACCGTCGATGAGTTGACCGGGCTGGCCACCGCGATGCGCGCCCTGGCGCTGCGCGTGCACGCCCGCGCCGAGAATCTGCTCGACACCGCCGGCACCGGCGGCGGGCGGCGCAGCTTCAACGTCTCGACCACCGCGGCGCTGATCGCCGCGGGCGCCGGCTGTTTCGTCGCCAAGCACGGCAACCGCTCCGCGACCAGCCTGTCGGGGTCCGCCGATCTGCTCGAGGCGCTCGGCGCCCGGATCGACCTCGAGCCCGACGACGTTGCCCGCTGCATCGACGAGGCCGGCTTCGGGTTCATGTTCGCCCCCGCCCACCACCGGGCCACGCGCACCGTCGTGGGTGTGCGCAAGGAGCTGGCGGTGCGGACGATCTTCAACTTCCTCGGGCCGCTGACCAATCCCGCCGGTGCCAGCCGCCAGCTGATCGGCGTCTCGGACGCCCGCTATCTCGAGCGGATGGCGGGCGCTCTCGCGCTGCTCGGCGTGGACCGCGCGCTGGTTGTCGCGGCGGAGGATGGCCTCGACGAGATCTCGGCCGCCGCCCCGACCAGGATCGTCGAGGTCAACGGCACCGAGATCGTCGCCTACACCGTCTCGCCAGAGGATCTCGGCGTCCGCGTGGGCCACGGCGAGGTCTCCCCGGGTGGCACACCCCAGGAGAACGCCGTGCTCGCCCGTGCGGTGCTTGACGGCGAGCCGGGCGGCGCCCGGGAGCTCGCGCTGGTCAACGCCGGCGCCGCGATCTATGCGGCCGGTGGCGCCGCGTCGATCGCCGAAGGCGTCCAGCTCGCGCGCGAAGCGGTGGATGACGGGCGTGCCAAGCTGGCGCTCGAGCGTTTCATCGCGGCGACATTGCAGGCGTCGTGAGCGTCCTCGAAGAGATCCTAGAAAGCACGCGCGCCGACGTACTCCGGCGCCGGCGAGCCGTTCCGCGGGCCAGCCTTCAGCCGGCCCCCACCCTGGCGGAGCACGCGTTTCGTGACGCGCTCGCCGCGCCCGGTGTCGCGATCATCGCCGAGCACAAGCGCCGCTCGCCCTCGGCGGGTGACATCCGCCCCGGTTCAAGCGTCGCCGAGGTCGCGCGCGCGTACGAGCTTGGCGGTGCGGCCGCGATGTCCGTGCTGACCGAGGAGCGCTACTTCGGCGGCTCGCTCGCCGATCTGGCGCAGGCGCGTGCCGCGTGCGCCCTGCCGCTGCTGCGCAAAGACTTCATCGTCGATTCCTACCAGCTCGCCGAAGCGTCAAGCGCGGGTGCCTCGGCGGTGCTGCTGATCGTCGCCGCGCTCCCGCGCTCGGAGCTGGGCGCGTTGCACGCCGAGGCCGGGGAGCTTTCACTCGACGTGCTCGTCGAGGTGCACGACGCGGCCGAACTGGCGGTGGCGCTCGAACTCGGCGCTGAGATCATCGGCGTCAATAACCGCGACCTTCGCGACTTCAGCGTCGAGGTCGAACGCACGTTCGAGCTGCTCGACGCGATCGCTCCCGACACGATCGTCGTCGCGGAATCGGGCATAAACTCGGCGGCGCACCTCGCTGCGCTGCGTGAGCGTGGCGTCCACGCGGCACTGATCGGAGAGCGGCTGATGCGCGAAGAGGACCCGGCTTCGGCGCTCGCGGCGCTGATCTCCGGCTCGCAGCGCTGATCTGGGCCTCGCCGCTGAGGACGCCTTTAGGCGCACTTGAGCGCCGGCGGTCACACTGGCGCCCGGCTCATGCGGAAGATCGTCACCTCACCGTTTTTCGCCGCGCTCGTCGGCGGCGCGATCGTCGCCGCCGCGATGCTGATCGCCGGTGTCGGCAACACCACCGTGCGCACGATCATCCAGCCGACCGCGGTCGGCACCACGTCCGCGACGAGCGGCGAGCCAGCCTGGGGGCGGATCTACGCACGCGACGCACCCGGCGTCGTCTACATCACGGCGACGGTCGTGGCGCAGAGCTACTCGCCTTTTGACCTGTTCCCGAGCACGACGCGCGGCACCGACACGGGATCGGGGTTCGTGATCAACCGAAGCGGCGTGATCCTGACCAACAACCACGTGATCGCCGGCGCCGTGAAGATCACGGTGGCGTTCGCCGACAACCAGACCGTCACCGCGAAGGTCGTGGGCAAGGATCCCGACGATGACCTTGCGCTGCTGAAGGTCAATCCCGACGGCCTGCACCTCGTGCCGCTGGCGCTGGGGAACTCCGACACGGTGGCGGTCGGGGATCCGACCGCCGCGATCGGCAATCCGTTCGGGCTGCCGCGCTCGCTGACGACCGGAGTGGTGTCCGCGCTGCAGCGCGAGATCCAGGCGCCGAACAGCTTCGAGATCGACAACGTGATCCAGACCGACGCGCCGATCAACCCGGGCAACTCGGGTGGGCCGCTCCTCAACGAGCAGGGCCAGGTGATCGGGATCAACTCGCAGATCGAGACCGGCGGCGGATCGGGCAGCGGCAGCGTCGGAATCGGATTCGCGATCCCGATCAACACAGCGCTTGCCGTGATCCCGCAGATCGAGCGGACCGGCAAGGTGATCCAGGGATTCCTCGGCATCACCACCAGCACCGTCGATCCCGCGCTCGCACCGCTGCACCTAGCCGTCAACTACGGCGCGCTGATCCAGACCGTGCAGAGCCCCTCGCCGGCCGCGCGGGCCGGACTGAGGGCCGGCAACCTCCTGGTCACGCTCGCCGACGGGGTCACCCAGGTCTACAGCGGCGGTGACGTGATCGTGTCGCTCGACGGACACAAAATCACGGGCGCCTCGGCGCTCGAGAACGCTATCGTCGCCGACCGTCCCGGCCAGGTTGTCGAATTGGGCATCGTCCGCGGTAGCAAGCACCTCACGCTGGCGGTCAAGCTGGGGACGCGCCCGGACGCGCTGCCGTCGGCGGGTTGAACCGTGCGCGTGGCGGCGCCCGCGCGACGCTGCGCCCCTGGTCCGCCCGCCGGTCGCCGTGCGCGTGCGAGCGCTGGGCGGGAGCGTGCGAGCGCTGGGCGGGACGTTCTCGCGACCACACGCTAGTTTGTGGGCATGAGCGGCGCACGCGTAAAGATCTGCGGCGTGACGCGTCTGGCCGACGCCGAGCTGGCGGCCGATCTGGGCGCGTGGGCCGTCGGCATGGTCTTCTACCCGGGCTCGCGACGCTGCTGCACGCTCGCCGAGGCCGAGACGATCGGCGCCGCGCTGCGGCGCCGCGTCGAGCTCGCCGGCGTGTTCGTGAACGCGTCGCTCGATGAGATCGCCGGCGTCAGCGAGCGCGTCGGCCTGACGCTCGTGCAGCTGCACGGCGATGAGGGCCCGGCGTTCTGCGCGGAGGTCGCGCGGCGCACGGGGGCCCGCACGATCAAGGCGGCGTCGATCAGGGGCCTGTTCACCGTGCGCTCGCTCGCTCGCTTCCACACCGATTTCCATCTCGCTGACGGCTATGCGCCCGGGCTGGCCGGCGGGACCGGTGAGAGCTTCGACTGGGCGCTGCTGTCGAAGCGCCGCTCAAAGGTGCCGCTGATCGTCGGTGGCGGCCTTGACGAGCGATGCGTGGCGGCGGCGATCGCGACGACGCATCCGTTCGCGGTCGATGTCGCAAGCGGCGTAGAGTCCGCCCCAGGGGTCAAGGACCCTGCGCGCATGCGGGCCTTCTTCGACGCGGCCGCTGTGGTGGCGGCGTGAGCGGCGCCGTCGCACACCGCTACGGCCCCTACGGCGGCCAGTACGTGCCCGAGACGCTGATGCCTGCGCTTGGCGAACTGGAGGAGGCGTGGGTTGAGGCCTGGGCGGCGCCCGATTTCCGGGCGCAGCTGGCGGTTCTGATGCGCGACTTCGCCGGCCGTCCAACGCCGCTGTATGAGGCGCGCCGCCTGAGCGAGCGTGCCGGGCGGCCGCTCTGGCTCAAGCGCGAGGACCTCAACCACACCGGCTCGCACAAGCTCAACAACGCTCTTGGGCAGGCGCTGCTCGCCAAGCGGATGGGCAAGCAGCGGATCATCGCCGAGACCGGGGCCGGCCAGCACGGCGTCGCCGCGGCGACCGCCTGCGCGCTGCTCGGTCTCGACTGCGTGGTCTACATGGGCGAGGAAGATATCCGCCGCCAGCAGCCCAACGTCCAGCGGATGGCGTTGCTCGGCGCTCGCGTCGCGCCCGTCGGCGCGGGCGCGCGCACGCTGAAGGAGGCCATCTCGGCCGCGATTCGCGACTGGGTCGAAAACGTCGAGACGACCCACTACATAATCGGCAGCGCCGTCGGTCCCGCGCCCTACCCCGCGATCGTCCGCGAACTGCAGCGCACGATCGGCGACGAGGCCCGCGCCCAGGTGCTCGAGCGCGCGGGCCGGCTGCCGTCGCGCGTGATCGCGTGTGTCGGCGGCGGCTCGAACTCGATCGGCATCTTCACGCCATTCGTCGCCGACAGCGGCGTGGAGCTGATCGGCGTCGAGGCTGCGGGCGCCGGCATCGAGACCGGACGCCACGGAGCGCCGCTGAGCGCAGGCGGCCGCGCCGGGGTGCTGCACGGGTCGCTGTCGGCCGTGCTCGCCGACGATGACGGCCAGATCCTCGAAGCGCACTCCGTCTCGGCCGGGCTCGACTACCCGGGGTCCGGTCCCGAGCACGCCTTCCTGCGTGACAGCGGTCGCGCGCGCTACGCGGCGATAACCGATGACGCCGCGCTCGACGCGTTCGTCGAGGTCGCGCGGCTGGAGGGGATCATCCCGGCGCTCGAGTCCTCTCACGCGCTTGCCTGGGCGCTCGCGAACCCCGGCGGCGATCTCGACCTGATCTGTCTCTCCGGCCGCGGCGACAAGGACCTCGCGGAGGTACTCGCGCTGCGTCCGCTCGGATGAGCGGCGCCGGCGAGCAGCGCATCGCCGCAGCGTTTGCGGCCTGCGACAAGCGAGCGGCGCTGATGCCCTATCTGATGGGCGGCTTCCCCGACCTGGATGCCTCGCGGCGGATCGGCGAGGCCGCCGCCGCGGCGGGTGCCGACATGCTCGAGTTGGGGATCCCGTTCTCCGACCCCCTGGCCGACGGACCCGTGATCCACGACGCGGCGACGCGGGCGCTCGCCGGTGGTGCCGGCGTCGAATCCGTGCTCGAGGTCGCGGCTGCGCTGACGCCACTGCTGCCGGTGATCGTCATGACCTACGTCAACATCCTGCTCGCGGCCGGCGTCGAGCGGTTCCTCGAGCGTCTCGCGGCCTGCGAGGTCAGCGGGCTGATCGTCCCCGATCTGCCGTTCGAGGAGGCCGACGAGGTCGCGGTGGCGGCGGCCGCGGCCGGGGTCGCGCTCGTGCCGCTGGTTGCGCCCACCACGCCCGACCAGCGCCTCGCACGGATCGGCGCGCGCGCCCAGGGCTTTGTCTATGTCGTCTCGGTCAGCGGCACGACCGGCGAGCGGGCGCAGGAGGAGCGCTCGCCGGCGCGGCTGCTCGCGCGGGCGCGGGCGAGCAGCGCGGTGCCCGTGGCGCTCGGCTTCGGAATCTCCACGCCGGCTCAGGCTGCGGCAGCCGCCGACGCCGGTGCGGACGGCGTGATTGTCGGCTCGCGCCTCGTGCGAGCCGCGGGGGAGGAGGCGGACGCCGCCGCGGCCGTCGGCCGGCTCGTCGGCGAGTTTGCCGCAGCGCTCGCCTGAACCGCAGTCTCGCTGTGCCCCGGGCTCGCCGGGACGGGGGAGCCGATCCCGGCGCCTGCGAGCCACCGCCGCCCTGGGCAATCCGGGCGTGCGCCCGTCATTCTCAAAATGCGTTCTAAGGAGCGCCAGGGGCGCATTGGCATAGAATCGGCGCGCATGGGACTCGTGCTCGCCACAACCGCAGGTCTTGTGATCTGGATCGTGCTCTGGTCGCTCGGCTACAGCGGCCTTGACTCCGGGCTCCTCGCCCTCGTCGTGATCGTGCTCGGGGCCGCCGGGCGAATCGCGCTGCGCTACCTCCCGGGTGGCAGTGCGCGAGCATCGGGCCGTTAGAACCGCGTCGGCCCCGCGCGGCGATCGGACGCCCGGGCCGCTGTAAAGACGACGTCTGGAACCTCGATTGCGCAACCACCGCCCGCCAGCCTGGTTCGTTTGCGTGCTCGTGCTCGTGCTCGGCGGCTGCGGTGGCGGGGCCGCCGTCGCGGTCCACAGCGACCCGGCCTCGTCGCGCATTCCGAGGGTGCTGACCGTCTACACCGACCTGGCGACCGCGGGCCCGCCCGCATCGACGGCGCGCAGCGCGCAGCAACTCAGCATCGAGCAGGGCGCGCGCCTCGCGCTCGAGCAGTGGCATCACCGCGTGGCCTACGGCCCGCGCGGGCGCGGCGGCAGCTATCACGTGGACCTGGCGCCGCTCAACGACGCCGACCCGGCGACCGGTGACTACAGCCCGAGTCTCACCGCGGCGAACGCCCAGACGGCCGTGTCGAACTCCACCGCGGTGGCCTACATCGGCGACTACGACTCGGCAGCGACGGCGCTGTCGCTGCAGGCGCTCAGCCAGAGCGGCATCCTGCAGGTCAGTCCGTGGAGCCCCTACATCGGCTTCACCGATGCGAACCCCGCCGACGGCACCGGCGACCCGGCCCGCTACTACCCCGCGAGCGGCGAGAAGAGCTTTGCTCGGCTCGTGCCGTCAGACCTCGTCGAAGCCGAGGCCACCGTGAGCTACATGCGCTCGCGTGGCGTGACGCGGCTGTACGTGCTCGGTGACGTGTCGGTGTTCGACGCCGCGATCGCGCAGCTGGTCGCCAACGACGCCCCGATGGCCGGGATCACGGTCGTCGGGCTGTTGCAGTCGGTCGACACCCAGACGAACACCGAGCCGCAGGGCTATCAGCAGATCGCCACCGGCGTCGCCGCGACGCGCCCGGATGCGGTGCTGCTCGGCGCCACTCCGGGGGTCGGCGCGATAGCGCTGTGGCGCGAACTGCACGCGATGCTGCCGCAGGCGAAGCTGTTCGCTCCGAGCACGCTCGCCACGCCGGCGTTCCTGGCTGCCGTCGCAAAGGCGGATGGGACCTGCACAACCGCGCAGGGACGCTTGCTCGGCTGCCGCTCGGCCGCCGGCGCGACCTACGTGACAAGCCCGATCCTGGAGCCCGGCCAGTACCCGCCCGCAGCACGGGCGGTGCTCCGCGCCTACCGTCGGCGCTTCGGCGCAACCGCGTCGGTCTACGCCCTCTACGGCTACTCCGCGATGGAGGACATACTTTCGGCGATCAGGATTGCGGGGCGCCGGGCCACCGATCGCGCCGCCCTCCTGAGCGTCTTCTTCCACCACCTGGGATTGATCCACGGCGTGATCGGCAACTACACGATCGACGGCAGCGGAGACTCGTCGCTACGGACCTTCGACGGCTACCGCGTCAGCGCCCAGGGCGGGCTCGTGCTGAAGCGCGAGATCCGGCTCCCGTGAGCGCGACGGCGCCCGGCCGGCGGTGGCGGCGGCCACTTCTGTCGCTCGCGCTCGCCGCGGTGCTGGCCGGCTGCGGCTCCGGTGGAACGATTCTCGGCGGAAACGACACCTACTCGGCGACCACCCTCACGGTCTATTCGGATCTCCCGCTGCTCGGGCCGGATGGGGCGCAGATGACGAGCATCGTCGACGGGGAAGAGCTCGCGCTCTACAACCACGGCGGCCACGTCGGCAAGCTGCATGTGAGTCTCCAGTCGCTCAACTCCTACCCGGATCCCAGCGTGTCGGATCCGCTGCTCGCGAATCCGCTTCGCAACCTCGATGCGCGGATCGGGGAGTCGGCGCACAGCGCCTCCTCCGACCTGAGCACGGTCGCCTACATCGGCGACTACGACTCGGCCGCCACTGCGATATCGCTGCCGCTCAACAACCAAAACGACATTCTGCAGATCAGCCCGGGAAGCTCCTACGTCGGCTTCACGGACGCAGATCCCGCCGACCTGACCGGCGACCCGCGGGCCTTTGACGCCTACGGCACGCCGACGTTCGCGCGCCTGGTGCCGTCCGATCTGATCGAGGCCAGGGCCACGGTCGGTTGGATGCGCTCGCTGGGCGTCACGCGACTCGCGCTGCTCGCCGACAACTCCAACGCGCCCGAGGACTACGACGCGGTGATCGCAGCGGAGGTTGGCGCCGACGCGCCGGCGGCGGGCATCACGGTGGTCTCGAGGCGCTCCGGCATCGACACGGCGTCGCTCACGAGCCCCGCGGACTACGCCCACCTAGCGGCGGCGCTGGCGGCGGAGCACCCCGGCGCGATCCTGCTCGGCGGCGCGCCCGACGGCGGCGCGGCGGCGCTCTGGCGCGAGCTGCACGCAGCGATGCCCGACGCGAAGCTGTTCGCCCCGAGCACGCTCGCCACGGCGCCGTTTCTGCGCGGCCTCGGCGGGGCGGCCGCCGCGACCTACGTGACCAGCCCGCTGCTTGAGCCGAGCCAGTACCCGGCGTCCGCGCAGCAGGTGTTCGCGCAGTGCCGGCGCCTGTTCGGGCTCGCAGCGAGCGCCCAGGAGCTCTACGGCTACGACGCGATGAACGACGTGCTCGCCGCGATCGCGAAGGCGAACCGGAGGGCCGCATACCGCCCGGCGCTGCTGAGCGCCTTCTTCGCCCTCGGGCGCGCCGGGTTCAAGGGCACGCTCGGCGATTACACGATCAACGCCAACGGCGACACGTCGCTGGCGAAGTTCGATGGCTACCGCGTGGACGCGTCCGGGCAGCTGGTGGCGGCGCACCCGCTCAGCTGACGGCGGGCCGCCCGCGCACAAGCGCGGCGGCGAGGGCTGCCCCAAGCTCCGGCAGCTCGAAGGTGTGCCCGAGCGCTCGAGCCCGTGCCGGCAGCGCGTTCTGGCTGTCGGTGACGACCTCCGCCATTTCGCCGTAGAGCAGCTTCAGCGCCGCGGCTGGCACCGGCAGCAGCGCGGGGCGGTGCAACGCCCGCCCGAGCGCCTTTGAGAGCTCCGCGTTGGTGACGGGCGTGGGTGCGGTCGCGTTGAACGGCCCGTCGTAGCGTGCATCGTCGAGCGCCGCCAGATACAGGGAGACGAGGTCGGCGATGGCGATCCACGACACGTACTGGCGCCCCCCCGCGACGGGCCCGCCGACACCCAGCGCAAACGGTGGCAGCATCTTTGCCAGCGCGCCGCCGTGGCGGTCGAGCACGACGCCCGTGCGCAGCACGCATACGCGCAGGGAGAGCTCGCGCGCGGCGAGCGCGGCGCGCTCCCATTCGACGCAGACGTCGGCGAGCCAGCCGTCACCCGGCGCCGACTCCTCGGTCAGCACCTCGTCGCCGCGGTCGCCGTAGTAGCCGACGGCGGAGGCGCTCACGAGCACCCGCGGGCGCTCCGCAAGCGCCTCGATTGCGGCGACCAGGTTGGCCGTGCCGGTGGTTCGGCTGGCACGGATCGCCTCGCGCACGGCGGGCGACCAGCGCTGCGCGATCGGCTCGCCCGCGAGGTGGATCACGCCGTCGCGGCCTTCCAGCGCGCCGGCCGGGGCAGGCCCGGAGAGCGGTTCCCAGGCGACCGAGCTGCCTGAACCGGAGCGGCTGAGGATGGTCACCTCGTCGCCGCGCCCGCGCAGCGCCGCGACGACCCGGCTGCCGATCAGCCCGCTGGCGCCGGTGACGGTGACTCGCATCTACCCTGATCGTAGCGTTGCCCGCCATCCGCCAGGCTTCCTCCAGGAACGCGGGGCCCCAAACGTCGCCTGCGGCGCGGCTCCGCAGGCCGCCCATCTCTCCCCGAACGCTTCTGGTCGACCCACTAGAGTCACGTCGCAGTGCCCGCGCCCGTCCCCGCGTTGTTCCTGATCGACGGCAACAGCCTCGTCTACCGCGCGTTCTTCGCACTTCCCGAGTCGATCGCGACCTCGTCCGGCGAGCCAACGAATGCGATCTTCGGGTTCGCCTCGATGCTCGTGAAGCTGATCACCGAATACGGCGCGACGCCGACGATCGTGGCCTGGGACGCGGGTACCTCCGGTCGCACCGAGGCCTACCCCGAGTACAAGGCACAGCGGCGCTCGCGTCCGGATCTGCTGCGCGAGCAGTGGCCGGCGTTTGAGCCGCTGGTCGAGGCGTTCGGGTACCGCAACGCGCGCGTCGAGGGGATCGAGGCAGACGACGTGCTGGCAACGATCGCGCAGCGGGCGATCGAGGCCGGAATCGCCGTCTCGATCGTGACCGGCGACCGCGACGCGTTCCAGCTGATCGACGAGCAGGGACTGGTGAGCGTTATGGCCACGGCGCGCGGGATCACCGAGACCAAGCTCTACGACCGAGCCGCCGTGATCGAGCGCTACGGCATCGCGCCCGAGCAGATCCCCGACTTCTACGGCTTGAAGGGCGACACGTCCGACAACATCCCGGGCGTCCCGGGGATCGGCGAGAAAACCGCGGCCGAGCTGCTCGTGACGTTCGGGACGCTCGAGTCGCTGCTTGGACGCATCGACGAGGTGAGTGGCACCAAGCGACGTGAGAACCTGGCCACCTACCGCGAGGACGCGATCATTTCCAAGCAGCTCGCGACGATGCAGCGCGATCTGCCGCTCGAACTCTCGCTCGCCGACGTCCTGGCCGCCGAGCCAGACTTGGGCGCGCTGCGCGAGACCTTCCGCCGCTACGAGCTGCGCGACCCATTGCGGCGCCTGGAGGAGGCGCTCGGCAGCGTGCCGGCGGGACCTGGGGCCACGCCGGCCGCCGGCGCGGCGAGCCTGAAGCTGGAAGAGGTTGCGCTCCGCGACCTCGCGCTCCGCGACGTCGGGGAGGTCGCGCTTGCCGTCTGCCCGCCGGAGATCCCCGAGGGTGCGCTGTTCGGAGACGGCGGCCCGTGGCGCTTCGGCGTGGCCCGCGAAGCCGGGAAGGTCCTCGTCGGCGACTGCGGCGGGCCGGCTGAGGTGGTGAGGGCACTCGGCGCGCACGCGGTCGTCGCCCACGACGCAAAGTCGCTCGACGCCGTTCCGGCGGTCCTGGCCTTCGACACGATGATCGCCGCCTATCTGCTTGACCCGGCGCGGCGGGGCTATCCGCTGCGCGAGCTGTGCGAGGACCGCGGAATCGACCCCGGAGACGGGGAGCGCGCCGCGTGGGATGCGGCGGCGGTTGCGGCGTTGGCGGCCGCCCAGCGCCCGGAGCTCGAGCAGCGTGAGCTGACCGCGCTGTTTGACGACGTCGAACTGCCGCTGGTGGCCGTCCTTCGCGCGATGGAAGAGGCCGGGATCGCGCTCGACCTGGACTGCCTCGCGGCGATCACCGGCCGCGTACAGGAGGAGGTCGCCGCGCTCGAGCACTCGATTCACGAGGCCGCGGGCGAGGAGTTCCTGATCGGTTCGCCCCAGCAGCTCGGATCGATCCTGTTCGAGAAGCTGGAGCTCTCGCGCAAGCGTCGCGGGAAGACCGGGTACTCGACCGACGCCCGGGTGCTCGCGGCGATCCGCGACGAACACGAGATCGTGCCGATGATCGAGCGCTGGCGCGAGCTCTCGACGCTCGTCAAGACCTATCTCGAGCCACTCCCGGCGCTCGTCGATGAGAACTCGCGGCTGCACACGACGTTCATCCAGACGGTCGCCGCGACCGGCCGGCTCTCGTCGGTCAACCCGAACCTGCAAAACGTCCCGATCCGCACGGCGCTCGGGCGCGAGATCCGCGGTTGCTTCGTCGCCGCCCCCGGCTGCGTGCTGCTCGCCGCCGACTATTCACAGGTCGAACTGCGCATCCTCGCGCAGCTCGCGCAGGAGCCGGTGCTGAAGGAGATCTTCCGTCGCGGCGAGGACGTCCACACCGCGACGGCCTGCCAGGTTTTCGGCGTCGACGCCGATCAGCTCGATGCCGGCATGCGCTCCAAGGCGAAGATGGTGAACTACGGGATCGTCTACGGGCTGACCGATTTCGGACTGGCCGATCGCCTGCAGATCCCACGCGAGGAGGCAGCCGTGTTCATCGCGACCTACTTCGAGCGCTTCCCGGCCGTGCGCGAGTTCATCGAGAAGACGATCGCGCAGGCGATCGAGGAGGGCTACGTGACGACGCTGCTCGGCCGCCGGCGCCAGATCCCGGAACTGCGCGCGCGCAACCGCCAGCAGCACGCGCTTGGCGAGCGGCTCGCCGTCAACACCGTGATCCAGGGCACCGCGGCCGACATCATCAAGGTCGCGATGGTGCGCTGCCATCGCGCCGTCGCGGAGCTGAGCTCACGTCTGATCCTGCAGATCCACGACGAGCTGCTGTTCGAAGGCCCGCCGGAGGAGATGGAGCGCCTGCGCGAGCTCGTGGAGAGCGAGATGGTCGGCGCCTGGGCGCTCGACCCGCCGCTGGCCGTCGATCTCGGCGTTGGGCGCAACTGGCTCGAGGCGAAATGACGGTCGGGCGCGAACCGGGCGCTCAGTTGAACTCGGGCGTCGTGGCGGTCGCTTCAGCCGCCAGGGCTTGTTGTCCTACCAGGCACTCGATGCGACGCGCATCGCCGTGGCAGTGCTGGCTGCGGGTGCCTGGCTGAGCCGCCGGCTCTGGGCGAACGCCGGCGGCGCGATCGCCAGGTAGTGCTGGAAAGCCCAGCGGCCGATCACGGGCAGTCCCACTGCGCGCACGGCCGCGCGCAGCGCGACGCTCGATGTGGTGCGCCCGACGACGTGCTGGGCGGCGAGCAGGCAGGCGTAGATCCAGGCGTGCTGGGCGCTGAAGGCGCTGTAGCGTTCGAGTGCCTGCTCGCGGGTGCTGCGCCCGGCCAGCGCGTGGCGCAGTTCGCGTCCCAGCGCGAGCGCGAAGTACAGGGCGGGCCGGATGCCCTCGGCCGTCAGCGGCAGGCAGTGCCCGGCGGAGTCGCCGACGAAGAACACGCCGTCCTGCGTGCCGGCTCGGAGCTTGTGCGGGATCCAGTTGCCCTGGAAGCGCTCGGCGGGAGCATCCAGCGCCGCGGCCAGCGCGACCGTCGCGTCCTTGACGTGATCGCGGGGCTCGAAGGATCCGCAGCCGATGCGCAGCTCGCCCGCGGCGGGAAAGCTCCAGCTGTAGCCGGCGCGGACGTAGCGCCGATCGATCCAGATCTCCAGCTGATCCCCCGAGCCTGCGGGGTGCACCTCGAGGCCCCGCGACAGGCGCGCGTGCGGCGGCTGGATCGCGGGCGCGTTGGATAGCACCCGGCGCCAGCCGAGCGCGTCGACGACCAGCGGCGCGCGCAGCTCACCGCGGTCGGTGTGGACGACGTGCATGGCTCCGGTCTCGATGCCCTCGACGGTCGCGGTCTCGAACTCGCTCGACGGCGCCCCCTCGCGCAGCAGGCCGCACAGGGTGCGGTAGTCGAACGTCGAGAATGTGAACGGGAGCGGCCAGCGGACGGTGCTCGCCGCGGTGTGCATGACCAGCTCGCCGAAGGTCTGGCGCACCGACGGGCCGAGGCCGAGGCGCACGAGCCAGTCCGTGGGCGCCGCGCAGGCCGAGGTCGAACGCTCGCCGATCTCGTAGCGATCGACCACCAGCACCCTCGCGCCGGTGCCCTCGAGTTCTCGCGCGAGCGTCAAACCCGCGAAGCTGGCGCCACAGATCAGCACGTCACAATCGCGCGTGAGCGGCGTGCGTTGCGCGCCGCGCTTGGTGGCGCGGGTGGGCATCAGAGCCGATCATACGCGTGTGGAGGACGGTCTGACTGCGGTGCTGCGCTACGCTGTCGCCCGGTGAGCACCGTGATGGAGAACCCCACAGCAAAGATCGTCGAAGGCTCGGATGGGCTTCTGCTCGAGATCGATGGGCAGATAGTCCCCAACTACGACGCGACGATGCGCCCATTCGAGGAGGGCGAGGTCGTCACGGGCCACGTCGTGCGCATCGACCACGACGAGGTGCTCGTCGACATCGGCTACAAGTCCGAGGGGGTCATCCCGGCCAACGAGCTGTCGATTCGCAAGGCCGTCGACCCGCACGACGAGGTCACCCTCGGCGAGGAGGTCGACGCGCTGGTCCTGACCAAGGAGGATCAGGACGGCCGTCTGATCATGTCCAAGAAGCGCGCCCGCTTCGAGAAGGCGTGGCGGCGGATCGAGGCGGCCGCGGAGTCGGGCGAGCCGGTCGAGGGGACCGTGATCGAAGTCGTCAAGGGCGGGCTGATCATCGATCTTGGCGTGCGCGGCTTCCTGCCCGCATCGCTCGTCGATATCCGCCGCGTGCCCAATCTCGACGAGTACATGGGAACGCAGATCGAGTGCAAGGTGATCGAGCTCAACCGCTCCCGCAACAACGTCGTGCTGTCGCGGCGCGCGGTGCTCGAGGAGGAGCGCAAGGAGGTCCGCCAGCAGATTCTCGATCGCCTCGCGCCGGGGCTCGTGGTCGAGGGCCAGATTTCGAACATCGTCGATTTCGGCGCTTTCGTGGACCTCGACGGGATCGACGGGCTGATCCATATCTCCGAGCTTTCGTGGTCGCATGTGAACCATCCGAGCGAGGTCCTCGAGATCGGCGACACCGTCCAGGTCAAGGTGCTCGACATCGACCGCGACCGCCAGCGCATCTCGCTTGGGCTCAAGCAGACCCAGGAAGATCCGTGGCAGCGGATCGTCAACACCTACAACATCGGCGACGAGTTGGCCGGCACCGTGACGAAGGTCGTCACCTTCGGGGCCTTCGTCGAGATCCTGGACGGCGTCGAAGGTCTCGTGCACATCTCCGAGCTTGCCGCGCACCACGTCGAGAACCCGCGTGAGATCGTCCAGCCGGGTGACGAACTGCGCGTGAAGATCCTCGAGATCGACTCCGAGCGCCGGCGCCTGTCGCTCTCAGCCAAGCGCGTCGAGGGCCAGGTGCTGCCGGTTCGCCGCATCGAGCCCGAAGGCGACGGTGAGGAGATCGAAGCTGCCGGTGTTGCGCTGGACGGCGAGGCGCCGCCCGAGCTTGAAGGCGAGCCCGTCGATGGCGGCGAGGTCGCCGCGGAACCGTCCGACGTCGGTGAGGTTGAGCAGCCGCAGGTGGCCGCCGAGGTCGCCGTCGAAGCCCCCGCCGAGCCCGAGGTCGAGGTCGAGGCGGGAGTCGAGCCAGCCGTCGAAGCTACGGCCGAGCCCGCCGCGGAGGCCGAAGCGGAAGCCGAGCCAGCCGAGCCGGTGAAACCGGACGAGCCGCAGCCGGACGCCGTGCCCGACGCCGCCGAGTAGCGGAGTACCCGGCTCGCGATGGCTGTGCCGTTCGTCGGACTGACCGGCGGTCTTGGCG
>Ga0182016_10002749_pt1 | contig 20420 bp, 23 predicted proteins | sample 712S2MmetaG_FD_120491 | JGI IMG/M metagenome (GOLD analysis project Ga0182016, IMG submission 120491) | Permafrost microbial communities from Stordalen Mire, Sweden - 712S2M metaG | ecosystem: Environmental > Terrestrial > Soil > Wetlands > Permafrost | place: Sweden: Stordalen | collected... | reverse complement strand
GTCCACAAAAGCCTGGTGCTTGCGGTATTCCTGCTCGTAGCTCCAATCTTTGCTTTTGGTGTAGAAGATTTCCCCGCTGTGGCGTGCCTCGAGTGGATTGTGAGCTGGGCGAATGTCTGAATAGGCGACTGGAAGAACTGTCCTTCCGAAATACTCATGTTCCGCATCGAACCCAATCACATAACCTTCATGATTGTGGGCATAATGTGACCACATGAGAATATTCTTGGGAGTAGCGCTGAGGCTAAGGCATCCCTGAACACTGGCTGAAGCACGCTGGACGATCTCTGATTGTTCCTCCAGCCAGGTTTGATCAGTGTAGCACTTCAAGAAATTCGCGAAATATTCTCTCTCGAAACCACGCCTGAATTGATCTCTCTCTTTCTGATCCGTTATCCCAAGTTCCGCCATCTTCGGATCCACTCGCGTCCCATGGAACTGCCGCAAATACCATTCGCGATCCTTCTGGATGATGCCAGGTAATGATTCAAAGGGGTCGTTGAGGGAGGAAACCTGGGTGAATCGTATTTGCAGCTTATGCACAACATCCACTCGGTCGGGATGGAGGTATTTGTAAAATGTATCAATGCCCATGAGTCTTGGGGTTAGGTTTTCCCCGCCTTGCGGGCATAGTGCCCTACCATGTCCATCTCTTGGGGTTCGTCCACCTCACAAATCACGAGTAGGGACATGACCGAATTGTAGCCGTCCAGCATCCAGCTTTGCTCCGTTACTTCGATTTCCCGGCCATGCCAGTTTTCTGAAATCCACACATCGGGAGCCACTGGCGTGGGTCCCGATTTTCCCATCGGTTCAGAAACATACCGGGCGAGTGAATCCTGATGCAACGGCATGCCTTTTTCGATGAGTAGCCCGGATCGGGCGCCCTTCTGCTTTGACCATACCACCTTCCCATTAGACGAAAGCAGCAGCACGCACTCATGCCTATTTATATCCACGAATTTCATGCCAGTTGCGGTAAGTGACGTGACGAATCTTGCACTGAGATCGCTCACGCTTTCCAAACATGGCGATGCATCCTGAGCCAGCGGACGGAAGAGAAATGTCGGCATCAACAATTCGGAAGCAAAAATGTTCGCCTCTACCTCTAATGGACTACCCTTGTACTCCCTCATCTGTTCGGCCGTGCATACAAAATACTGGGATTCAGCTTCATGAAGGAACCAGTGCCCCAGTTCGTGGGCAATGGCGAAACGTTTACGCCCAAGCTCCCGGATGCCAGTTTTTGTGCGGATTATTCCACGGTTGCCCTTGCGAACCAGCCTTGCCAGACAGCCGGTCAGATTTGCTTCCAGGCACACGATTCCATGATCCATGGCAATGTCCTCGACTGGCGTTGGTCCGGGGGTATCGAGGCAATAATCCTGCGTGAGCCTCCATGCGGCCCCTTCAGCCCGCATTCTGTTGATTGTTCTTGCCATCGTCGTTTCGATCTATCTCCAGGAGCATCAGGTCTTCCTCTAGCACCACAAGGTCTTCTGGTGTAGCCTTTTCAAACTCACGTGCATAAACCAGCGCCTGATCTGGATCATGTTGCTTGAATTTCTCGATCATGGACCGAACATGCTCACGCACGACTGTGACTGCGGCGGTCCCTGTCGAAAGTATGGTTTTGGCCCTTTCCACCGCATCCAGACGACGTTGATGGGCAATTTCGAGTCGGCGACGCGCCTCCGCTTTTTTCAAAATGGTGTTAAACCGCTTTTGCGGCGCGGCCATATCCACTTTATTGTCCTTCAGGTACTGCTCTAGTTGGTCACGGTTCATTGCGTCAACATCCACTCCATCATCGCGTAGTAGTGCCGCCAGACGCTCCAGCCTAGTCAATTCTGGATTTGGATCTCGGGTGTTCATCGGGCCTCCTTCCAATCCATGTCCTGGATTTTGTTTTTTGCGCGCCATTCGTGCATAAAACCGGTGACTCTTCGGAGAATCCGCTTCATGGCGGCATCGTAAATGTCTTCTGATATTTTCAATTTTTTATAGCAATTTTGACGATTGGCGCATTCTCGGTCATCGAAGACCGCCAATATAATCCTTTGTTCCACGCTGCCATCAGGCAGGCTCAATGCAAAATCCTCCAAGAAGCGATCCCCGAGGGCGCCACCCTCCTTGGTTCGTAACGCATCATAAATATCATCCGGGGCCGATGCTGTATTCAGTTGATTGGCGTTCAAAGCGTCCATTTCCCGGTCTTCTTCTAAAACATGGGACATCGTGCGGTACGGCCTCGTTCTCTCCAACGAATTGGATAGAATGCTTTCAGCTCGGGAGAGGCAAAAATGGTAAAAGTCAGGGGTTTTCGCTCGATCCCAGGTAAAAGTGCCGTCTAGAACCTTCTCCAAAATATCATCGGCCAAATCCGCGGCGGACTTTCCTCCCGGAAGATCCATGCTATCTTTGAACGGGCTGTGAAAGCCCTTGGCTTTGGCCAGTTTCATAATTCGGGCCGTCAAACGCACGAGGAAGTCCGCCTTTTTCATCGCCTCAACCGCCAAGGCCAGCTTTTCCCCGGAAAGGGGAACACGCTTCTCAACTTGCGCTACATCCGGCTCTTTGTTTTCACTGTTCAAAAGGTCCATACCGCCGTTTTTCTTGAATTATACCCCTTTTTGCCAAAAAAAGGCACAAATATTCATTGGAGCGGCGGAAACCGCCGGTTTGACAGTGATAAAGGGTAGAGAAGCTGCGGCGCCCCGTCCTGGTGGATGAAGGCATCGCAGCGAGACAAATATAAACAAATGATTAACGGAGGTCAAAATGAGTACCAACCCTGAACAACAGGAACAGCACCAGCACACGGTGCATATCAAAATCAACTGCGCGGAACACAAAACCCACGCGGGCAAAAACCCGGTGGACATCTGCGCCAATTGGGCAGGATTCCAGGAAACGAAGTATTGAGCCAGGAGACGGCCGCCGGCCAACTCGACTTGGAAGAAACGGGACATGTGGAAATTCACGGCGGAGAGGTCTTCGTGGGCCACAAAAGGCACCACAATCACCCCGAAGTGGAAATCAAGATCAACAAGTCGGCTTACAAAACCCACAGCGGCAAGAACTCGATCGAACAACTCAAACACCTCGGTGGCGTGCCAAAAGACGACATCCTCAGCGAGTTGAAGAACAAGGAATTCATCGATTTCGGCACTGAAGGGCATGTGGATATCCACGGCGGCGAGATCTTCGTAAGCCACCGCCCAGGTGAGCCGATTGTGGAGGTGACCAACCTCAACACCAATGAATCCGTCAAATTCTTCGCGAAATGGGACGAGACCCTCCAACAGGTATGGACTACCGCCTATGCGGAATTGAAGGAGAGCCCGAAGCCTGGAGACGAACTCCTCTGCCATGGCGGGGCATCCTTGATGGCGTATCTCAATTCCACCCTCGCACAGCTCAGGGAAAAGAAGGTTTGCGTCGAAAGGAAGTACCAGATTCGTCGAGCCACGGGAGGTGCATAATGGCCCAGGCAGGAGCAATACCCGTCCTGGCAACACCGAGCGATGCCATCTCCGCCCTGGAGAGCGATTTACCTAAGGCCCTTAGGGATCGCTCTTTGGAGGAAGCGGGATGGCGTCGGCTCGATGACCTTACCCTGCTTGTCCCTTTACACGGCCGGCAAGCAAATGGCTCGGACGATGAATATCTGCTCCGATTGGGATTCACATGCTATCCCGATTGGCCGCCAAGCGCTCAATTCGTTAACCCTCATACGCTGAACTATGACCCGGCGAAGGACAAGTGCTGGTTGCCTAGAATTGATGGCTGCCCCGAAATCGCAGTTCATCCTCAATATCAGAATCAGGGCCAGCTAATCTGTTGCTCACTCACACTGGAGTTCTACGCCATCAGGCACGACATCAAGCCGGAACATGTCTGGAACCCGGAAAAGCACAATTTTTCAGCCACGATCAACCAAATCGACTGGGCAATAAAATCACAATTTTACAAAGGACGACAAGATGTTCTCCCTAACAGATAATGAAGATTCGTTTGAGGGGCGCCGCGAGCCCATCAAACCATACACAAAGCCCCAAACAGTGCTCCATGTGCCTTTGAAGGCCATGGAGCTTACTATTTCCATGCTCCGCCAGTATGTACGACTGGAATCCGCATGCTTTTGGTATGGTCTTAGGGACAGCGCAGAAAACGGGATCGTCAAAGCCGTCGTCGCTCCCCTTCAAGCAAACCGGTGGGGCAATTACCAAATTTCGAGCGCAAGCGTCTCCGCAATGTCGGCTGCCACAAGTTCCGCGGGGTGGGTGTGTCTAGCCCAGGTACATTCCCACCCGGGTTCATTCGTTGAGCATTCTTCTTATGATGACGAACACGCGAGCAGCCAGAGGATTCTGTCAATAGTAATCCCAAACTATGGTCGGTGGTGCGGTCGATGGCCGATCGGAATTGGAGTACATGAATGTCAGAACGATTATTGGTACCAGCTCTCCGATGCCGATGCGGCCACGAGAGTTCATCTGAAATCTGGAGCGGTACACGTAACTTTCATTGACCTGCGCAAATGAATCTCGAAGAAGCAATGCAGTTGGGCAATCGGCACCTCGTGGGAAGCGAGAAATTTGAGATGAATGCTCAAAAGTTCCAGCTTGTTCGCATCACCGCATCATCTGCGGTGGCCGCAACACCCGCCGGGCAACATTGTCTCTGGATGCTCACCAATCTTCTCGCCAGGCAGTTTGGCGTCATCACGGCACTTGAAATCGATGTTCCCGCTGTTCCATCCATTCCCCAGACGGCCCTGTTCGGTTTAGGCCGGACTTTGCGGGACACATTGATCAATACTGGAAAACTCATCGCTGGCAACGCATTAGACATCTGCGGGGACAAATCAAGGGAGAGGCCCGCCGCCGAGGTTGGAGTCGGGCATTATGAGGCAAATGCACCATTTTCGATTGCGGTGCTGGCTGACGGCTGGAAAGTCATGGCCGGGAAGCCCGACATGATTCCACTCGTGATTCCAGAAAGTGACATCCCTTTTGGTCCGTATTTTGGCGCCTGCCTGGCTGCCGGTGAAATCTTTAAGCACTTGGCCGGTATGAAGCCTGACCGAGGAAGAACAATCGAGCATTTGATATTTTCATTATGGGACTATCGTCAGTCCGACTCTTGGGAATCCGCAGATCCCGGCGTGTTGCCCAAAGAAATTTTGTTGCCGCCATTTTACCTTGTCGGTGTTGGGGCTGTCGGGCAAGCGGCTGTGGCCAGCCTGTCGGCGTGTGCGAGCATTCGTGGACATGCCACGCTCATTGATGACGAGGCCATCGACAAAACCAACCGAAATCGATATGTCCTGGCTCATGCCGAGAATCTTGGCGTGAATAAGGTTATCATATCAACCAACACTCTGGCGCGGAAGAGTTTCCAAGTCGTGCCCTACGTCGGGAAGTGGGAGGCATACGTTCAGAATTTGAATCGGCCTCTGCAGCCAATCACTGTACAGGAATTGGAGCAAAAGTATAAGTTCCAGCGCGTTTTGTCATGCGTGGATAAGAATGATGCCAGGCACTCCATCCAAAATCTCTGGCCAGAACTAATTCTTGGCGGCAGCACGAACGAGTGCGGCATGCTTGTCCAAGCTTATGATCTTCGGAAACAAACGGAGTGTTTGAAGTGTTCCAATCCGATTAAGGAGGACAACCGAACCATTGAAAGCGAAACCGAACGATGGAAGCAGATGACTCCAAGCGAGCGCCAACAGATTGCGGAGAAAGAGGGACTGAATTTGGAAGCCATTGAATTATATCTTAAACAACCGAAATGCGGGGAACTGGGTGAACAGGAAATCGCCAAATTTGTGCTCGATTCAAACCATGAATGGTCCGTTGGTTTTGTATCTGTCGCGGCCGGAGTTTTGCTTGCCGCTAAATTGCTTCAATCGGAAATTGCGGGGATTGAGATGGCCTTTCCGGCCGCGATGGGGCAGGCGCTACGATTCAGTTTCCTCAACCCGGGGCCATACGCATCGCGACATCCACAGAAAGAAAGCTGCGATTGCTCAACAAAGGGGAAACGTTCGTACCAAAGGCTTTGGGGCTAATGGATCACACTTTGGGATCCTGGATTGGCGGCCTGGCGGGACCAACGAGGAATTCCAAATCCTCGCCAACCCTATGAAGCAGTAAATACTTCGATCCATATCGGGTATTTCTTTGGCAATGCCCGGTATTTTGATTTAAAGGCAGTCGAACCATTTGTTTCCACCACGTCGTCCTTCGGCCGCGGGCATTCCGGTGTACGCCGTTGGGAAAACGGATGGCCGAGGGCTGGCCTGCAATAACTTCACGGTGTACAAATCAAATGACCCGCGCTTAGACCAGACGCTTCGATGCTTACCGCGTATCGTAAAGTTAATGTCTGCCGCCGTTAACGTTGTTTGTTTAGTTTAGAGCAATCCTGCTCGCTTTTCAACCAGCCCGAGCTAAAATGGCGCCCAAATGCCGGACGAGACGGAAGAGAATACGAGCAGGGCAAAGCCGCGACGGCCCAAAGCGCCGCCGCATCCTCTACTCGAAGAGTTCTATCAGCAACTTGCCATCTCGAGCTCCAAGTACACGCTGCGCAACTACACGCAGGCCATAGCCGATTTTTCCATTTGGCACGAAGAAAGATGGGGCGGTCCTCCCAACTGGCTTGAGATCACACGCGACACGTTCCGGGCCTATCTTCTCAGCCCTCACACCAGCAAGCGCGAAACGTCAGTCATCCGGCTTCGTTTTGCGGCTCTGCGCGCCTTTTACCGGTGGCTGATCAACACCCGCAAGTTGGAAGATTCGCCTATGGAAGGAATCAGACCGGGCAAACTTGGCCAGCCGCTGCCAACTATCTTCACACAACAACAATTAGAGCGGTTGGAGGCTGCGCCCGGAGCATCATTACGGAAAGAAAGGGCAAAGGGTGAAAAGGCTCAGCAATTGGAAAACATTCGAATTTGCCGGGACATCGCTGTGTTCAAAACTCTCGATTGCTGTGGTCTTCGCATCAGCGAGGTGTGCGGCCTGGCTGCTCAAGACCTTAGGGCCGACCATACGCCGCCCGTCATCGAGGTAAAGGGAAAAGGACGGAAGGAACGCACGATTCCCATCGGCGAACCTGCCCTGGATGCCATCTTGCACTACTGGAGTCTCCTCCCAAAGGCGCCCACGAAGGAGGAACCTGTCTTTCTCGTTGGGACCAGCCTCGATAAGCCGCTTTCTCCAAGGACCTTTCAGTACCGAGTGGTGAAATGGCTGGCCACCGCAGACGTCCAAGCTCCCCTCCCCAAAGACCCAAAAGAACGAGCTGCCAAAAAGAAGGAGCCCCGCCTCAGTGCCCACAAAATGCGTCACACCTTTGCCACCCGGGCGCTCGATGCCGGAGTAGGGCTGCTGACCATCAAGAAGCTCCTGGGACACGCCAATCTGGCTACGACCGAGAAGTACACGCATCTCACGACCCAGAAGATTTTGCCGATCTACAAAAAAGCACACCCACGCGCTTAACACGCAAAAAGTGGAATGCCAGCCGGATTATTTGGCGAAAAGTGGAAAACCCTCACCGCGCCACTGACCTTAACAAGCGTTCCTGAGGAAAAGGAGTCGTCAGCGATCGTGTGAAAAGGCACGAAGGGTAATTGGAACAGCCCCAGAACTGTCGACCATCCCGTAACGACGTACGCATCATCACTCGCCCCACATGGCAGACCGGGCAGCGTTCAGCATCATCCAGGCGCTGGTGCAGGTCCGCTACATGCTGCCGTGTCCGGAAGAAGTTCGCCTTGTTTTCGCGGAGCCGGCGCGCGGCCTCGACCGCCTGCGGGTCCGTCAGCCGCCTCGACTGAAAGCTCTCAATATAGCCGGCCAGCCCGGAGGACACGACATTGGAGGGCATCGAATTGGCAAAAGCCGAGTTGCCCACGAAGAAGACGGCCGGCACAAACGCCGATTCGGGCAGGTTCAGAAATTCAGCCATCGCCTTGACGTGGCCGTAATTCTGCCGCAACGGGTTGGGGAACGCATGAAAGCCGCCGCTTGCAAAGTGGAACCACTGGGCCGCATTGGCGTCGCCATGAATCAGGCCGTTGAAGTTCTTGACCTCGACCACAAAAATGCCGAAGACGGAGCAGACGATCAAATCAATTTGGGTAGTGCCATTTGGAACTGGAAGAATCACATTTTCTACCAGGCAGTAGATGGAATTATCCAGCACGCTTCGCAAGCCAATCGATGTAGCCTTTTCACCCAGCCACCCGTTCAGCATTTTGTACATGACCCTAATATGGCACGTCTCAAGCCAACTACTACATTTTTATTTGGCCGAGATCGAATTTTAACCGATACTAGAATGGTATGAAAAAGATCATTACCCCGGGGGTGAAGGAAGAATCCCAACTCGTTTGCGATGTGACCGGGCAGCCCGCCGTGGCCAAACTGCGCATGGAGTTTGGGTATGGCTCCGGACGGGACATGGATGTCCTCGATGTCGACCTTTGCGACAAAGTCGCCGAGGATGTGCTAAAACTCCTGCAGAGCAAGTACCCCCAATTTCAGCCGAAGCCGATTGAAGCGTAACCGCAATTGACACCTCCTGCCATTACAATTGGGCATGAGAAGCACGATTTTGACCCTGCTCGCCTGCCTTCCCTTGGTTGCAACCGGGGAGCCGCAACCTGCCAGCCTGCAGCCCGCCATTCAAAAGGGCTTGGAACTCTTCATTCCACATGTTCTACAGCGAGGGGACATCCCCCAAGGCATCACTTTGCAGGATTTCAAAGCTGGAAGCCCGGTGCCTGTTTACATCCTCACGCAGGATGTCATTTCCAACTACACCGGGGCCAAAGCCATCACCAACCTCGCGGTCTTCACCTTTTCCTGGCGTGTTCCCGTGTCCCTGCAAGGCCGCGCCATCGGGTTCCTTGAAGTGGGAATGGAAGAGACCAATCAATGCCCGGCGACCGCATTTGGGTTCCAGCCCATGGCCGCCGCCTGGGCCAAGGTGTGCGAGGCATGGCCTGAGCCAAAGTACCACCCTGTGTTCCTGCAAGCGGAATGCCGCTTGGACGTGCTTTACACCGTGCCGGAAGTTTCTCCAGGCAACCTCACTTTCCTCGGACCTTTCTTCAATCCGGACAAACACCTGGCCAAGGGCTACGATGTCAAGGCGCTAACCGAAGCCAAGGCCATCATGCCGCGCATCACCGGCTGTTATCAGGGTGGCCTGGCAAATCCGGGCAAACCAAATTCGAATTGAAATCCGACCATCTCCAAGAAACAAAGGAAACGCTGCAGCAGGCAGGCATTCCGTTCACCGACAACGGCCACGAGATTATCGTAACGAGGCCACGCTATTCGTTAAAGCTCACCAACAGCTACACGTACGGCCTCGACGTGGAGATGGCCGCATCCCGGAAAATTTGCTTTTCGGCAAACAGCGTGGACCTCGCAGGTTTAAAGGCCCTGGACACGCTCTGTGAAGTGGCCCAGCTCCTGCGCCCGCTCAATCCCAAGTGGTGCGGAACTCAAACCGTGCTTCTTCTCGGCAAGAAACCTGGAGATCTCGTTTTGAGCTATATGCTGGGCGCCCACGACCCCAAACCACTCGAAGTGCTGGACCGGCCGCAAAGCGTCAATTCCTTGCACAAATGCAAGGTGGTGCATCGCTTTGCCGCGGACGACAACCCCGTGGAAATTGCTGATTGCCTGCGAACCCGGTACGGCGCGGTTCAGCCTCCCGCCTCATGGGAGGATTTTGTCGACACTTGGAACCGCACGCACAGCCGAACCGTCGGCCTGCAACTCAACTGCGGACCGTCCTACATCTATACCGGAATGTCCGTTAACTTCCAGCACGTCGGACAGGACCTTTTCCTTGAAACCTTCCGGCCCGTTCCATGGAACCACTTTCCACAGTTGATGCTGCTCTTGCAAACCATCCAGGAAACCGCGAATCAAATGGGGTTCAAGCTGTCGACTGCGCCTCCTCCAAAAATGCCTTAAGGCTGCTCAAACGAGAACATGGACGCGCCACCCGCCAAGCCATAAAATGAGGCATGAGGGCCCATATTCATATTGGGGCTGTGGCAGTGTGGCTGTTTTCGATAGGCCTTGCGTACGGCCAAGTTGACACCAACCGAATCACCAAAAACATCCAGGATCAATGCGCCGCGGCCGGCCTGAAGGCCAGCAAAGACGCTATCTACGTCAATTCTGACGGCACCGTTGAAGTGACCGCCACCGTCGAAACCGTGCTTTACCTGAACTGCGGCGGCGCTGTGGCGCATCGCGCAGTCATCACCGTCGATCAGATACACATCCCCCGGTAAAATCAAGCAGATGGCCGTTGGAGAAATACCGGCCAAGGGTATCGTCGCACGCGCCCAGGTTCTCAGCCTGGCCTACCCCTACTCCGAACGGGAAGCGAAGGTTAACCTCATGGTGGCAGACGAAGGCGTTCGCGTTCTGATTCCGGACGCCGAGGCAGACATTGCCAACAATTACGCAAAGCCCAAACTCTTGGGAGCGCCGCACATCGTGGTTTACAGTGATTACGCGGAGTGGCAGACATACCTCACTCCAGAAAATCCGGTAGACCTTTCCAAAGGATGCGTCGTCCTGCCCTCCGGACAACGAGTGGTTATCAACGGACAGGCCGCCAACGCCGGCGGCGAGTGGCAGGTCAATTTGCACGGAACCTGGCGGCTGTTACCTTAATCCCAGCCAGACAACAATAAAATGAGCAAAACCTATTTCACTGCCGACCCGCACTTCCACCATCGGAACATCATTGAGTACTGCCACCGGACCTTCGGCTCCGTGGAGGAGATGAACGAAGTCCTCATGGACAATATAAACTCACTCGTTCAACCGCAAGACACCCTCTATCTCGTCGGCGACATCGTCTACGGCCATCCCGCCCGCGTAACGCTGGCCATGGCCGAGGAGACCATCAAAAAAATCCGTTGCCGCAATCTGATCCTGATCCCTGGCAGCCACGACGAGGATTTTGCAGCCAAGCTGCCACATCTGTTCAAAACTGTCAGCCCCCTACTCGACATCAAGGTTCACGGGCAAGGCATCACGCTCTGTCACTTTGCAATGCGTAGTTGGAAAAGCTCGCACTACGGTACATGGAGCCTTTTCGGCCACCACCATGGCAGGCTGCCGGTGGATGAATTTACCCTGGCCATGGATGTGGGTGTGGACCCGAATAATTACCGGCCCGTTTCCTTTGAAGAAGTCAGGGCGCACATGGCCACCAAGAAGTTTGTGCCCATCACCCGCCGCAAGTCTCAGCGCCAGACGTGAAGCTTGGCACTCGCGCGATCCATCAACCCTAGGATGGTCTCCTGGTCGGCTTACCTGTTCCAGCCCTTGATGCACTCGATCTTGACCGGACCAAACGCCCTGCCATCCTGGCCGACACGGATGTCGTCTCCTTCCGCCTCCGGATACCCACAGCGGGCTCTCCGCGAAGCCCTCGTCAATGCGGTCGCACACCGCAACTACGAGGACGCCAGCCGCAAAATCCGGGTCCAACTTTTTCCCGACCGCATCGTCGTGGCCAGCCCCGGTTACCTGTCGCGCTCTGCCGTAGCACTAGCGGTCTCCATTTTTCCATGGTGCGTCGCAATGGGCACGACCTTCCCATTCATGATGGCCTACATTCGCGAAATAAACGAATCCAATACCCAAAGCTTCAGCTTTCTTTACCTTGCCAACGTCCTGGGTGCCATGGGTGGGACGCTCCTTACTGTCGTCGTGCTGATCGAGTTGTTGGGGTTTCATCACACACTCTGGGTTGCCGCTGCCATGAATGGCACCATTTCCTGCATCAGCTGCGCTCTGGGCTGGCGTTCCAGACCGGGCCTGGCAGCCGATGCCTCCCCTGCCCTCCCGACCAAACCGGTTTTTACGAAACTTGGCCTTGCCGGGGCCATCCTGTTTTGCACCGGATTCACCTCAATGGCCATGGAGGTCGTTTGGACCCGGTCCTTCACGCCGGTCTTGAAAACGCAGGTCTATTCCTTCGCCATGATCGTTTTCACCTACCTGGGTGCCACGTTCGCCGGCTCCTTGCCTTACCGACGCCATTTGCTGGCGAACGCTGTCCGTTCCAAAGCCCAGATCATGGCTTGGCTGACAATCGCCGGTTTTCTGCCCGTGATCGTGAACGACGTGCGCCGGGTTACGGCGGATTACGGGGCATCATCAATCACCCCATCGAGCGCATTTGACGTGCTGGCCAGCATCGTTCCGTTCTGCGCGCTGCTCGGCTACCGCATTCCGAAGCTGAGCGCGACGAATCACGCCGTCCAGGTGACGGACGACAAACCTTACAACGAGTACTTCCTCCTCCGCACTGCCTTTACACTATAATACCAAGGCAGACCAAATACTGTGAACTTGCAAGAACAGACGATCGTGATCATTGGCCCGCGCTCCAGAGTTGGACAACCCGGCGTCCGGACCATCAACACGACCAGCCACAATATCGGTGACTGGCAGAGCGATTTATCCCCGTTCAAGCTTGGACCAAACATCCTCTGGGATGGTCGCACGTCTCAAAAAATGGAAAATTCTTGGCAATTCAGCAAAGTCTACAAAGCCCATCTGGGGCCAGACAGGAAGCCAAATGCCGCCTGGTGGGAATGGTCCAGCGCGGGGTTTGCCAATCCAAAGGCAGTCAGATACCCTACGGGACGCGGTGCCAAACCGGAAGGAAGCTGGTGGAAGAACCAGATACTCGGCTACATCGACGCCCGGAAGCAAATCTACTTCCCGCTATACCGGGATTCGGTGAAAACGACTGAGGGATGGAAACGGCTACAGGCGATCTACCGGGAATTAGTTTCCGCGCAGGGGAACAATGCAAGAATAAACCTTTGGGATTTCGACGCCTACAACCACCACGGAAATGGATTATCGCTGAAGCAGGTTCTCAACAATCCTCATGCGATAATGGGACATGCTTTTGTGGTAGCTGCGATGTTAATTTACGGAGAAGATATTGAACCCGACTCCTTACCAGACTGAAACTATGAAAAAATGGATTGCGATCATTGCCCTGCTCTCCCCTGCCCTTTTACAGGCCGGAGTTGTTTTCACATACAATAACGTCAACATCTCCACGGGCACCCTGACACTTTTCCGCCTCGACACCGCCGGCGGATTTGAATTGATCCAGGGCGAATCCAAGAACGACGCGACGGTGGCAGTCACCAACCACGTTTGCGGTGATGGAGTAGATGTTCAACCGTTTCTGGCGGACGTGAAACAACTGTCGCAAGATCGTTGGCTCATTGACGGAAAACCACCGCAGAAGGATCCGAGGCGCGTGGAAGCCGGCGACATGCTTACAGTCATTCTCGGCACGTATAACGACAACTTTGTGGAACTGAGGCCGTTGACCGGATACACCAACGTCGTCGGCCGGTTTGATCAGCTCATCCAGAAACTCGCCAGGCGGAACAAGTGCAACCAGGGCGCATGGATTCTTTACACTACTTGCTATGTCGGCACCTTCAACGAGCAACCAGCTGTGCTGACCGATCCTTATGCCGTTATTGGTCTGCCCTGGCTCAACCACGTCTTCACCTCAGACGAGTACGATGCCATGCGCAAAGGTGGAGAGATGCAAAAGCTTACCTATTCGCTCAAGAACCGCGTTGTCGCCATCACCGAAATGATGAAGATGGTCAGCACAAACGGTCAGACCACCCTCCAGGACATCCACTGATTAGAACAGCGACGGATCAATCGCCACAGGCGCGACGGCGGCCACTTCGGGCTTGGGAGCGGCCGGCTCATTTCGTACGGTAGGCATGATGTTGGGCACCGCGGTAGCCAAGGCGCCCCAGACTTGCTTGAGATCCTCGTAGGAGTCGCTCTCAATCATCAGGCGATCCGGGTACTGGTCCCATTTGTCTGCCAGCTTGCTGGTCACCAAGCTGTCCGAGAGGACAATGTCCCCTTTGGATTTGAAGGTGTGCTCCTGCTTGTACGGGTTGCGGCTGTAACTGCCGTAGTTCAGCAGCGTCCGTCCCTGCGGAGTACGAAGCATCGCGTAGTAAAATTCCTGGTCCAGCCGCTTCAGTAACAGCACCTTTCCTCCGCGAGGAGTAAAGGTCAAAAACTCGTCAACGTCCCTGGGCTCCGCGCGTCTGACCTCAATTTTGTTGCCGAGCTGAATCGCCGGCTCCCGGGGCTTTTCCTCTTTTGCCGGTTTCGGCTTCTCGGTCCCTGGTTTGGGCAGGTTAAGAGCCGCCTCGACTTCGCTCATGATCTTGGCCCGGCGCTCCTGCAGCATTGTTGGGGTATAGGTCACGTCGCTGATCCACTTCGGATTGGGTGGGTTGTTCTTCATCAGCTTGGTCTGTGCCGTCATCACCAGGTGGAGATTGGATTCGATCTTCCGGGTAGACAGCGCTTCCTGGATGATTTGCCGGTCCTGCTCGGAGCACAGCTTGTGGACCCATTTCTGCCCGTTGGTGGGGCCTTCCGGCGACTCCCGGTGGTTCCAAAATTCTTCCAGAGTTCCTTCATCCACGATTTCCTCGACGGCGGTAAACGGGACAGTCTGCTGCGTATCCTTTACCCGATGCATCTTCCACATGAAGGCAGCAGTAACCAGCTGCAAAGGTTGTTCGTTATCCTTGGCGAAAATCTCAGCCTCCTTTTGCAGGAAGGATTGCGCGGACGCCAAAACCATGTAATCAGACGGTATCTGCATGGGTTATTATACCAACCCGAAGGGGTCTGCTGATGCAAAAATCTGCGGAAATAGCCGCCTCCCACAAATACAATAATTGAAGACGATATGAAGTTGCGCACGCCGTGGTTGGAACGGAGGCCTGGGATCTACAGGCCTTCCATAGCCTATGCTCCCAGGGAATATCAGGTGGAGTGTGTGGCCCATTTCAAACCCTGGTACCGCGAACCTCCCCAGCAGGGCCTGATAGTCTTGGCCTGCGGACTGGGAAAGACCCTGACCGGAGCGTACTGTATTGAAAACTTGATGCAGCAGAACCCGGCGCCCAAACATTGTGGATTATCGATCGGCAGGAGCCTGGACGGCCAAAAGACGCTCACGCCGCGGCCAGCAAGGAGCACGGCCAGGCACTGGCCGGCACCCTCTATCGGATGGGAATCCGAGTACCCCAGTTGTATTACGACACCCCGCGGCTAAAACGGCCAGCCTGGTGGGAACATTCACGAAGTGGAAGGAGCGGGGCATTTCCTTCAACCGCCTGCCGGACGGAAACTGGTTTCTGCAGATTTTGCTCCTCCCGCCGTTACGAATACGCTTTTGAGGTGGACGGGCAGATGCTCCTTGACCCGAAGGCAGATGGTACGGCGCCCCACCCCGAGTTCGACAAGGTGTCACTGCTCGCGGTCGGTTGAAAACCAGACCAAACCATGTTACAATGAAAACTGTCATGAGTGTGATCGTCGAAATCAGAGCTGCGGAAGGTGGCGAAGACGCCAAGTCTTTGGTCACTGAACAAACCCGCATTTACTCCCGACTTTGCCAAAAGCAGGGACTCTGACTCACTATTCTTGACATCCGGCCCGGGTTCGCAGTCCTCAACATCGAAGGCGGCAATACTTCTCTGTTTGAAAACGAAACAGGCGGACATCGCTGGCAGCGAGTTCCCCCCAACGAACGCCGCGGACGAGTCCAAACCAGCACCATCACCGTTGCCGTGTTGAAGATCCCCCGACCGGAAGAGGTCAAGCTGCGAGATGCCGATTTGGAAATTACTGCATGCCGTGGCGGGGGTCCAGGCGGCCAGCGCCGCAACAAAGTCGACACGGCCGTGCAGGTGCGCCATTTGCCGACAGGCATGTTGATTCGTTGCGAGACGGAACGTTCCCAGTTTCAGAACCGGGAGCTTGCCTTGAACGTGCTGCGTTCGAAACTCCACGCGGCCGGACAGGAGCAGCACCACCTTTCCATCAACACCATGCGGAGACAGCAAATCGGGACCGGCATGAGAGGAGACAAACGCCGCACCATCGCCTGCCAGCGAGGGACTGTCGAGGACCACGTCACTGGCCGGCAGTGGAGGCTTGGGGAGTATCTGGCTGGCCGCTGGTAATCGGCTCCTGGGCGGAGGGAGTCCCCTCCCCTGCCCTGCCCTGCTCTGGCTCGATCGCTTTGCGGAAACGATGCCGTGGCTTCAGAAAACTCGAGGTTTTGGGCCGGACGGCCGCCTCTGCGCGTTTTAACGCTTTGAGCAAATAGGCTTTGTTGGTCAATTTCCAAAGCCCGCGTCGTTCACATTTTATCCAGCCCTGTTCCTGCATATAGGTCAACCAGCGCCTGAGGGAACGTTCGGTCACTGAAATCTCAGCGAGCAATGCCTTCAAATCCCATTTGCGTTTTGGCTGTTTCAAAAATATCCGTGGCAGCGCGATGCGGGTTCCCCGCAAATAAGAAGGATCGTTCCAGGGAGTCCGGAAACGAATTCGTCGCAGTCCTTCGTTTCCATCGATGTCAATCAGAAGATTTTTAGACCGCAAGAAAAGGCGGCCGGTCAGATCGGCGCAGCTTATCCCCAAACGAATGCAGTGCTTGATCACGCCCTCGGACAGGCGAGTTGTCAGGACCAGCACTTTCGGATTCCGCTGAACGAACTGCTCGTCGAGGTCCGCTTTCGTCACGTTCAGAACCGGTTTCAGCTGGAAATCGAACGCCGTTTTACCCGACATGTGCCGAAAGCGTTTGCCTTCACAGGCCACAAACATGCCCTTCGGAAAGCGCGGCACCACGAGCTTGTGAAACCGCGACAACAAAGACGCTGGGGAGAGGACGACGATACGGCCGGGCTGAAGGTCCACTGCCGCCTGCAGCTCCTCTTGTTTTACAACACGCCACTCCCCTTTGCGAACCTGAGTAATCCACCCTGCGCCGGAGAATCGTTTGAACATCCTCCACACATATCCAACGTTCGCACCAGAGGCCTGGTGCATTTGCGAAATATTCCAGGACCGCAAAGGCTCCTTTAAGAGGAGTCGAAGGATTTGCTGCCCCTGGCTGCCGAGAGGCCTGCGCCGTTTTTTTGATGCAGTGGTAATTCGCGCTCGGGGACGCAACTGGCGATCGATCCACAAACCGGGGCGTTTAACGAAGATGCGACCCGACAGGTCCACGCAATTTATCCCACGCTTTCGGCAATCGGCCAGGACTTCCGGCTCAAGGCGAACGCAAGCGCACAGAAACTTAACGCCGAGCGGTTCTTTTCGGCCCTGGACGGTAACTAATCGCTCCTGGCTTATGAAATCCGAAGCAACGTCGCTTTGCCTGATCTCCACAGAGGAAATGAGTTCAAAGCCCCATTGGAGATCATCGAACGCAAACTGGATGTATTTTGCCGAGCCCGCCGTTCCCCAGCCGGAGTATGGAAACTCCAGCGTCAACAACTGCCACACATAGGGGTGCAGTTCGCGAGTTTGACTAATCTGAACTCGATGGGCCACGAATCACGACTGTTGGGCTTCCGACGGCGAAGGTAGCCGCCGCTTGGGCACGTCGTTAAAAGAACGGCCGTAAACATCCTCCATCTCCTTCAATACCAACGCGATCCCCGTAGCCACCACCTGACGGATCCGGACCCCGGTGTATTCCGCTACCATCCGCAGGCGATGCTGGAGGTCGTTATCCAGCCCAAAGGAAAAGGATTCCTGTGGCCTTTCCTTGAACTCTCCCACCATCTCACGGAGACGCATCCGCTCCTCTTCGTCCCACCCGACCGGCGAGTCGAACGGGCCGCCATGGACTTTTTCCATTTGATCCAGCAGGTTCAGGACCCCGGTCAGGGCGATGGAGCGCTCGGGGATCTTGTGCTTGTACTGGAGGAAGGTTTGGCGTGCCAAGGTCAGGCGGTCAGGAAGTTCCTTCGGGAAGAACATCCGTTGTCCCGGACCGCTCGAGGGGGGCAAATCCAGGCGGATAAGCTGGAGCATCTTTTCGATTTTTTCCGCTTCCGAGGCTATCTTCGGCTTCGACTCATCTGCCTTTTCTGGCACCGGTTGTGGCGGTTCCCCGGCAGGCGGCCGGGGTTCCTCCGGTCGGACGCCGGAAGCAGCTACCGGCCTTGTAGGACTCGCTTCTGTGACCGGGGATGCAGGGGCTGGCGGCGCTGCAGCCAGGGCCTTGGGAAGAACAGGGCTGGCGGGCTGGGACGTTTCGCGTTTTTCTGTTGCCTCACTCCCCTGCCCTGCCGCATCTCCCTTCCGACTCGCTTCAGACCGCTGAAGCGACGCCGGTTGCACGGGCGGCTGGACCGGCTGCGTCACCGAGGGCATGACATCGTCACTATTAAGCGGAGCAGCGGTTTGAAGACGCGACTGCGGCATGTTGGTGAATCTGCTGCGCTTTGGCGTTTTGGATTGTCCGATAGTCTCGCTCATACGGTTTTCCTGGTTTCCTGCTCGGAAGCAGCAGCGACTTGTTCATGCGAAGCTCCCTCCGGGATATGAGGATTCCCTTCGGACGCTCCAACTGGTTGCGCTGGCATGTTGGCTCTGCCGGCTGAACCACCACCTGCGGACTTGGTTGAGATCATGGATTTTCGCCGGGGTTTGCCTTTTTTTGGTGCTGGCTTGGGCTGGTTCGACCGCGGCAGCGGAATGGGTTCTTTTGCGGGATACGGGGGATCCGGCACAGCTACGCCTCGCGCCTTCAACCGGGCCAGCACTTCGTCGCAGAAGCGATCGTACTCGTAGGTCGCCATCTCTTCAGGAGCGTAATCGTACGCTGGTTGCTGGAAACCTGAAGCCTCCTTCATCTTCACGGTCTTTCGAATCTTCGTTCCGAAGAGGTTCTCGACGAAGAACGAGTGCAGATCGTTGAGCAGCTTCTGGCTGAGGACCGTATTGCCCTCAACTACGGTTGCCAGCACGCCCAGGGTGTGGAGCTTCTTACCGTTGCGTTTTTCCAATTCCCGCATGTAGTTCATCATGGCCCCAGTCCCGTCCAGAGTAAGGGGTGCCATATCGATCGGGATGATGATCCAATCGGTAGCAACCAGGGAATTTCGCGTGACCAGGTTCATCCCTGGAGGGGTATCGATGATGCAAAAATCCCATTTAGGCGGAAGGTCGGGCAGCCGTTTGAGGAGCATCGTGTCCAGGTCGGTAGCATCCAGCCGCCGGTTTTTCAGACGCGTGACCACGGTGGGGTCTTGCTGGAGGGCACGCTGCAGGATTTCCATAATCTTTGGGTCGACTTCCTGCATTTTCTCCGTGGACGGAATGAGCGAAAGATGCTCGATGTTGGTCTCTTGAATGAGCTCCTCCCACTGAACTTGGTCCTCCGTCCGAGCGAGGAGCGGGCTAAGCATTACATCCACTATGCACAGTGGCCATTCGCCATCGGGGAGCGTTGGTTGCTCGGCGCCAAACCAGCGAGTTGCGCTACCCTGGGCATCGTTGTCGAGGAACAGCACACGGTAACCCCGCCGCGCCAACCCGACGGCCAGATGAAGGCCTGTTGTTGTCTTGGTGCTGCCTCCCTTATGATTGGCAATCGTAATCGAAATCATAGCCCCTCCCCTCTGCACCGTAGTTTGCATGCACCGGCTTGCTCGGTCTCACTCTCTTTACATCGAGCCGGCCTTCTTGTTGTTAAGGTCTGTTTGTCGCTCATTTGTTAGTGCTCCGTCAATTCATTCAACATTCTCTCAGCCGATTCGTGATTACTGCAAACGCTCTTTCATTGCAACTCTTTTTTACTATCACCGTGTTTATTGCATGTCGTGCAGTTGTTCCACATTCCCTCTCTCCCTCTCGGCCTCTCTACGGCTTTGCCTCTCTACGGCTCGACCTTTATAACTGCGGCTGCGCTGCTTCCCATCCCTCTACCTGCATAATTGGCCCATTCTGACGCCAATCGCACCTGAAAAGCACCAAAAAGAGCGAAACACATAACTTTTGCCACCTCTCCCGCACTCTCTGCCGCTCCTGTGCTCTCCCTCCCTCCATACCGCTCTACGGCTCTACGTGTCTATGGATTCAAAATGTATCGACCAAAATCGATTTTGGAAATTCTGACGAAATCCGTCCATTCTCGCTGGACCTCCGTGCAATCTGAGGGGGACAAGGATCGAGAGGGCAGGGCAGGGGAGGGGAGGGACCCCACCGACCAACGACAGAGCCGAAATCGGAGCCGACAACGCAGCCGGGGAACCTTTCCGCTCTACGGCTCTACGGATCTATGGCTTCAAAAATATACCGACCGGAATCGAAATCCGTCCATTTTCGCCGCACCTCCGTGTAATCTGCCAAGGGCGAAATCGAATGGATGCAAAACGGGCGGTTTAGAATGGGATCTTCTTCCCGTGGATTTTCTTCGATAGATTCGCTGAAAATTCTTCTTCCTTCTTCTCCTCTCTGATTTTTCTT
>Ga0182016_10002748_pt1 | contig 20420 bp, 19 predicted proteins | sample 712S2MmetaG_FD_120491 | JGI IMG/M metagenome (GOLD analysis project Ga0182016, IMG submission 120491) | Permafrost microbial communities from Stordalen Mire, Sweden - 712S2M metaG | ecosystem: Environmental > Terrestrial > Soil > Wetlands > Permafrost | place: Sweden: Stordalen | collected... | reverse complement strand
CTGCAAAAAGAGCTGCGTGTTGCGGGCGATCCGCGCCGAAAAATCCGTCGGCAACGCGATGGCCTCATCGAGCGAATTGGTGTGAAGTGATTGCGTCTGCCCAAAGGCGGCGGCCATCGCTTCCACGCAGGTGCGCGCGACGTTGTTGAAGGGGTCTTGTTCGGTCAAGGACCAGCCGGACGTTTGCGAATGCGTGCGCAAAGCCATGGATTTGGCGTTCTTGGGATGGAATTGCGCCATCAGTTTTGCCCACAAAGCGCGGGCCGCGCGCATTTTCGCGATCTCCATGAAGAAGTCCTTGCCTTGAGCCCAAAAGAAGGAAAGCCGCGGCGCGAACGCATCAATGTCGATCCCCGCCTTCAGGCCGGTGCGAACATATTCCAAGCCGTCGGCCAGGGTGTAGGCCATTTCCAAATCCGCCGTCGCCCCCGCCTCCTGCATGTGGTAGCCGGAGATGGAAATGGAATTGAACTTGGGCATGTTTTTGGACGTAAAAGCGAAAATATCCGCGACAATGCGCATGGAGGGAGCGGGCGGATAAATGTAAGTGTTCCGCACCATGTATTCCTTGAGAATGTCGTTCTGGATCGTGCCGGAGAGCTGTTCCATTTTGACCCCCTGTTCCTCGGCCGCGACAATATAAAAGGCCATCACCGGCAGGACCGCGCCGTTCATCGTCATGGACACGGAAATACGATCGAGCGGAATGCTCTCGAACAATATCTTCACGTCCTCGACCGAGTTGATGGCCACGCCGGCTTTGCCGACGTCGGCCAGGGCTCGCGGATGGTCGGAATCATAACCGCGATGGGTCGGCAAATCGAACGCCACCGACAAACCCTGTTGTCCGGCCGCGATATTGCGCCGGTAAAAGGCGTTGCTCTCGGCGGCCGTGGAAAAGCCGGCGTATTGCCGGACGGTCCAGGGTTTGGTGACGAACATGGAACCGTAGGGGCCGCGCAGGTAGGGCGCGAAGCCCGGCATGCTCTCCAATTGCTCGCATGCCGCCAGATCGGCCTTGGTGTAAAGTGGACGGATATCAATTCCTTCCAGAGTGGCGCGCACGCAGTCTTCCGGCGACTTGCTGGCGGTTTCAGCCGTAAAGCGCGCCCGCCATTGCTCGGCGGTCGCGTCCGGGGAAATCTTCGCCAGTGGCACAGTGCTGAAATCAGGGAACGTATTCATAAATCAATTCCGAGGCGGCGATGAAAGGCCGCCAATAATTCCTGGGCAGCGGCGCGGATGTGAATGAACTCATCCACTCCCGCTTTTCGCAAAGTTTCCACATGCTCCTGCGGCCATCCAGCGAGGACGATGACGGCCTCCTGATTCCGCGCGCGGATCGCTGCGATCAAGGGCGGCGCCACGACCGGATATTTGTCGTCCGTCGAACAAATGACCCCTATTTGGGCCTTGGACTGGGCAAAGGCTTCGGCCCCATCTGCCGGTGTTTGAAAACCTTCGGAGGCCGTGACCTCGTAGCCGCCGACGGCAAAGAAGCCGCGCGAGAATTCGGCCCGCGCCCGATAATCCTTCGGCGCTCCCATGTTGCAGAGGAAAACACGGGGACGCGCCCCTTTATGGCTGGCGGCGTAACGATCCGTCGCGGCGCGCAGGGTTTCAAAACCCACGGCGGCGCGGGCGATATGCACCGGCACGACGGGCGCGCAGGGCCGCTCATGAATACGCACGGCCCGGGCAATTTCTCCCAGGGTGGCCCCCGCCGCGGCCGCGTCCACGCAGGCCGCAAAGACGCGCTTGCTCTCGACGCTGATGACATTGGTCAATTTTTGCAGGACATTCTCATCTTCCGCGTCTTCCATGCGGGTGCGATATAACTCGACCTGCAGGACGCGCAGTTTGTGAAAAGCCTCCGCCTGCGCGGCGGGACGCTCCAGGGGGGATTCTTTGACATTGGCATATTGATTTACCCCCACGATGGACTCACGCCGATGATGGACGGCCTTGATTCTCTCCGCAGCCGTTGTGGCCACCGCTTTTTGCGGAAGACCAGCGCGCATGGCTGATTCCATGCCGCCGGCGCGTTCCACTTCCTGGAAAATTGACCAGGCCTTGGCCGCCAATTCGGCGGTGAGCGTTTCCACATACCAAGAACCGCCCGCGGGATCCGTCACGCGGCCGAGTTCGCATTCCTTGGCCAGGATGAGTTGGATGTTGCGCGCCATCCGCCGGCTGAAATCGTCCGCGGGGCGGGCGACTTCATCAAAGGCCCCCACCTGCATACTGTCGCATCCGCCCAAGACCCCGGCCAACGCCTCCACCGTGGTTCGCAACAGGTTGGTGTGCGCGTCCAGGACCGTCTTGTTCCATTGCGAAGTGCGCACGTGCAGGGAAAGCCGTTGGGCTTCTTCGTTGCCCCCCGCAACGCTGACGACCCGGGACCACAACATGCGCAAAGCGCGCAGCTTGGCAATCTCCATGAAGAAATTCGTCCCCACGGTCACGGCGTAGCGAATGCGCGGCGCGACCGTGGCGGCATCCAAACCGCGCCGGCTCATTTGCCGCAGGTATTCCACGCCGGTGGCCAAGGCAAATCCCAATTCCTGGGCGGCATGTCCGCCTGCCTCATGCCAGGAGCGGCTATGGACACAGACCGTTTGCAGTTGTGGAGCTTCGGTGGCGGCCCAATGTAGAAGAATCTCCATCTCCCGATAAGCGCCTTCCAAGGATTGTGGCAACGTGCCTTCATGGGCCATGACACCCAGCGGGTCCATTTCAATGCACCCGCGGAATGTCGCGGGAGCTTTCTTGCGTTTGCGCCCCAAAGCCGCCAACAAAGCCGCGATGGGCAGGGCCGACGCCCCGGAGCGGATGAACAGTGTCGTTGTGGCCAGGTCGATGCCTTCCAGCGCCCGATCCAAATCATCCACCGTGGCGATGGATAGTCCGCCAGATCCGACCTCCTCCGGTTTGGCCCAATCCGGGTCGTAGCCGTTGCGGGTGGCTTTATCGACCACGATGTTCAACGCGTTGAGGCCTTTATCCAAGGAGTTGCGCGCGGTATGATTGAATTCCGCCGGGCTCGAGGCGGTTATCTCCTGTGAAATGGCCCAGGGTTGCCCGGAATAACCGCTGGCCAGGCAACCGCGAACGAACGGAGGAAACCCGGGATAAGAACCTATGTGCGGCAAAGTCGCCGTGTCCTCCGGCCGGTATATCGGGTGGAGTGTGATTTTTTCGTGCGTCGCGGTGAACATGCGCTTTTCAAAAGGAGCGCCTTTCAACTCGGCCTCGACGAGACGGTGCCATTCGCCGTAGCCCACCGGCGGAAACTCCTCCAGGAGTCGCTCTGTCCCAGGTTTGGATTTGGTCAAACTCATATTAACTCGGGGTTAGGATTCCAGGGTTTCCACCAAGACGTCGTGCCGCTGGCCATTGAGTGTCACAAACAGATGTTTTCCAGCGCCGTTGCTTGGGCGGACGGGTGCCGGAGCGGGGACTGCCGGCGTCGTGCCCGCCGCGGAGGCGGGGGCGGGAGCCGGGGCGGCTGCTTTTGGCTTGCATAAAGCTTCCACTTGTTGCGGGAACATGGCAAACAAAACGGCAATTTCTTCGGTGGTGGGCAGACCTTTTTCCGCGCATTGCTTGCGGTACTTTTCCAAACCCGGTTCCAGCAGATCAGCGGGGCGGACCGTGACCGGCTTCTTGCCGGTGAGCTTTTCCACTTGGGCCAGCACTTCCGGATTGATCGGGCCCGGCGTCTTGCCGTATTTGCCCAAGGCGATGTCCTGCGCCGGCTGGCAGATCATCTTCCATCGGCCAAACTTGACGTTCATCATGGCCTGGGTGCCGACGATCTGGGAAGTCGGCGTGACCAACGGAATCCAGCCCAAGGCCTCGCGCACCACAGGGATTTCCCGCACCACTTCATCGAAGCGATCGGACATGCCTTGCTCCTTCAATTGGGTGCGGAAGTTGGAGAGCATCCCGCCAGGGACCTGGTAAATAAGAATATCGCTATCCACCCGTTCGTTGGCCGGGCTGGTGAATTTGGCCAGCTCCTTATAGACGCCCTCGAAATAGATTCGCAGTTGCGCCAGTTTTTCCTTATCGAACTTTGGACAGCGCGGATGGCCCTCCAGCAAGGCTAGCATGCGCTGCGTATCCGGTTGGGAAGTGCCATTGGCAAAAGGAGTGATGGAGACTTCCACACAATCCACCCCGGCATCGATCGCGGCCAAATAACTGGCCGCGCCCAACCCGGCTGTGTCGTGGGTGTGCAAGGTAATCGGAATCCCCACCACGCGCTTCAACTCTTTGACCAGGTCTAAACTGATGCGCGGTTGGAGAATGCCGGACATGTCTTTGATGCCGATGGAATCGCAGCCCATTTTCTCCAGTTCGACTCCCATTTTGACGAAATTCTCCACCGTATGCACCGGGCTGATCGTGTAGCAGAGTTCCCCGCGCGCGTGTTTGCGGTACTTTTTGACGGCCGCGATGGCGGTTTGCAGATTGCGCAGATCGTTGAGGGCGTCAAAAATGCGGATGATGTCCATGCCCGCCTCGCACATGCAGCGGACGAATGCTTCCACCACATCATCGGGAAAACTGGCGTACTGGACAATGTTTTGCCCGCGCAGGAGCATGATCTGCGGGGTCAGCGGGGCGGCTTGCTTGAGCGTGCGCAGCCGATCGAAAGGGTTCTCGTTGAGAAACCGCAGGCAGGAATCAATCGTCGCGCCGCCCCAGGTTTCCAGCCCGTTAAAGCCCATGCCGTCCAAGATCGGGGCGGCGGGCAGCATTTGCGGGGTGGTCATGCGCGTGGCGGCCATGGATTGGTGTCCGTCTCGCAGGACCGTGTTGTTGAATAGAACAGGTTTCATATTCTGGATAAACTATAATGACGAATTGAAAAAACGTTCTCACCGTTTCTTGTGCAAGCGTTAGCAAAATTTGTTTAGTCCTGGCCACAGGCTGGGGCTGGAACCGTTGTGGTTCAAAAACTCCCTCGCGCTATTCCCCTGAGAGACCCCTTATTCGAAGCGCTAGCAATCAGGGTCCCGCCGCCGGATTATATCGGCCTACCTATAAACACTTCTCGCCTGGCTTTCGCTTGCTCCACTCAATTCCTTGTATTGCTCTATAAACCGTTTTTCGGCTGTCCCGTCCCGCTGGTCCTCGTCTGGTTGATCCGGGCTGTTTAAAGCGCTCGATGGTTCCATCAGGCTCTCCTTGCCCCGCTGGTTTGGGGCTTCTTGTTTCCGAGTCTTTTCAGACCGTGTCGCGTCCCGCAATCACACCTCAAGCGTATTCCATCACCGCGCCAAACCTACCCCCATTTTGGCAAAGGTTCGTCTTTTTTTGCGGACACGGAACGGTCAATTCTCCCGTTGAAAGACGGACTTGACATCTACTGCTGAACCAGTAGATTGGCTCTACTAGATGACCAGTAAATGAGCGCCTATGCCTGATTTCGTGCCAACCGATCGTGAATTGGAGGCTCTGAAAATCCTCTGGAGGAAAGGTCCCTGCCCAGTGAGCGACATCTGCGAGGAGCTGCGAAAACAGGGCAGCGACCTGGCCTACACCACTGTGCTCAGCCTCCTGCAAGTGATGGAACAGAAGGGCTTGGTGGGCCATCAGAAGGGCGGGAAAGCTTATTCCTATTTCGCGCGCGTGGAACGCAACTCGACCTTCAGCGCTCTCACGGGAGGGTTCCTGCGGAAAGTGTTTGACGGCGCTCTCGATGAATACCTAGCACATGCTTTGAATTCCAAGACCCCGACGAGCGAGGAATTGGACCGGCTTACCCAGGCCATTGCCGAAGCCAGGCACCGTGCCGGTCGCCGTAGCAAAGGAGAAAAAGGCCCATGAACACAATCTTAAGCCAAATGCCGTGGTCGTTCATCGATTTTCAACTGAGCGCGACCGTGCTGCTAGGAATGGTGATGGCTGGACTCTGGGCCACGCGGCAGCCGGCCCAACGGGTGGCGTTGGGCTGGGCAGCCGCGCTGGCTTTGGTGGCATTACTCGTGACGGGGGCTCTGCCGTTATGGCCAAGATGGCATTCGGCCCATCCTATTGCGGTGACGACGGCAGCTCCTCAAGAACCCGGAGCTGCTTTTCGCGAACCAGCGCCAGCCAGAACGGAAGCCGAGTCTATTTCCGCTCCCGTGCGTACTGCTTCTCCGTCAGCCACAGCGATTCCCAAGCCTGCCGCGCCTATGTCCATAATCCTGTGGATGGGGCGAACCATTGTGCTGGGCGCAACGGCAGCAGGCCTTTGGTTGTTGCTCGGGATGTTTGAAGCGATCTGGCTTGTCAGAACGGCCCGCCCAGGGCCGCCAAATTTGGTCGAACAATTGCGGGCCGCGGCAGGCAACTCCGCGCCATCAACCCGGCTGCTACTCAGCAATCACGTGCATAACGCAGTAGCCCTGGGAATTTGGCAACCGGCTATTTTACTGCCGACTGCGCTGGCGGAACACGCCGAAGAGAAGAGCCTGCGCGCGGTTCTGGCGCATGAGGCCGCCCACATTGCGAATCGAGACCTTTGGCTTTTGGGGCTGATGCGCGGTCTGATGGTGGTGTTGTTTCCGCATCCGCTTTATTGGATGATCCGGCGTGTCATCCGCAACAGCCAGGAGGCGCTGGCGGACGCGGTGGCCGCGCAAAGCCGGGAAACGGATTATGCTGAGGGTTTGGTGGAATGGATGCGCCACTCGGCCAAGCCACGGCAGATCCTGGCCGCGAACGCTGTAGGAATTTGGGAACGCCCTTTGGATTTATCGCGGAGGATAAGCCTGCTTCTGGATGAGAATTTCAGCGTGCAAACGCGCTTGCCGCGCGGTTGGCGTCTGGGCGTGGCAGTTTGCGCCGGAACGATTGCGCTGGGCCTTTCCCTCTTCACCGTCCGTCCGGCGTCAGCAGGGAGCTTGCGCCACGCGGAAATGCTAGCCGCAGGCTCGCTCACACCCGGCAGCGGGCGCCAAATGCCGGCTGACAATAATGCTGCCATCTATTTAAAAGGCGTCTCTGAATACCGCAGCTTTGAAACAAACGGCGCCCTTTTGGACAGGGAAACCGAGGACATTGAACTTTTCCGGCAAGGTTGCGCCTGGAGAATGGTCTTCAAGAATGCGAAATGGGAGTTCGCTCCCCCGCAACCGACTGATCTGCCGCCGCCAGATTCTCCGCAAGCCATGATGGAAATTCTGCGCACCAATCGCCATGCGCGGTTTCGGCATAAACCAATGCCAAGCGTGGTTGGAGATGTATCGGAGGTCGCCGACGACGGAACAAACGTTTATCTGGTCACGCGGAATTACGTTGGCAAAATTCGACTCGACATCGAGAAAACAAATTTAACCGAATACTACAACCACGCCTCAATCTACGCATCGTGCGATAGACTTCCTTTGCGGCACGGTGTCAGTCTTGTTTTCCTGTTCGAGACCGCCTTTGTGACCAACACCCGCGCGGCCCACGAATTGGGCGATATCACCCTCCTCGCTTCCTCTCCCCATGGCGTGGATTACACCTGTCGCATCGAGAACGATCTCGCCAAGAACTCTTTTGGCCCCAGTGCGCTGGACATTTATTTGGGAAAAACCACCAACGCTTTCAAAGCGCCAGCCGCGACCCTCGTCATTGACAAATCGGAGATACATAATGGATTGGCCATCCCGACTCAGGCCAAATTTACGGCGTGCCATGTTCTTGAGCGCAACGCCGACGGGACGCCCATTCCGCTGTATAGCTACGAGATCCGCGTGGACACAGCGCAGGTTCTCAACGGCCCTTGCCAAATCGCTCCACCTTTGGGAAAGCCAACCATGATTAACGATCGCCGGAATAACTCTTGCTACGTCTCTGACTCGTGGCCGACGATGGGTGGGGAGCGTCCTCAGTCCAGGGGACTTAAATAGATTATCCATTAAATACCTCGAGGAACGACTTCTGCAAATGCCTGATCCACTCTGAAGGTCACTTTCGTATCTCTATGGAATCTCGTGACCATCGGGCGCTTGGCCGGAAAGCAAAAAGGTTTTGATCAACTCGCCCTCACCGCAGATTGTAAAACCGGAGAATCTCTTGAACCACTTGCCAAACGGCACCTCGGGCTCAGTGTCCAACCAGCGCGCCAGCATGATAAGTTGTTCGTGGGAAATATTCCTTTGGCGAACTCGTGTCAGGAGATGAACCAGCAATCGGTCGGGGAGTTTTTCGCGGCGAATTTTAGTGGTCTAATTCATAAATCCGCTCATGTTCGCGGCAAGGCATTTTTGACGCAGGCGAGGCGCGAGCGACGAGCATACCCGCCATGGGTCTGTGAGGAGCGAGCTACGAAGCCTGCGGCAAAAAGGACTGCCGCCCGGAGGGTTGCGTTGCTTTTGGCTTGGGGCGTCGTTGCTCGTCGGTGGCAGCCCCACTCCGGGGGATGCGCCCTGCTTTCGCCTAGGCCTAAGCCAAAAGCAACGCAACGAACGTGAGCGTATTTATGAATTAGACCACTTAGGCATCGGCTGGTCGGCCGTAGAAACCGCGCACAATCTCTGCCTGCAATCGGTCAGCTTCGGCAGAGTCTTTCGTTGCCGCCATTTCCTTTGCCAATTCACCCAATTCATCAGGCGTAAGACGGCGGTTTTCTCCGGCCTTCCGCACAAAATCCATGACCTGATTCTGTTCCTCGCGAGGCAATCGCTTAATCTCTTCAATAATTTCGACCGCTGTCATGGGAGTATTGTACGCGACAACGCGCTCGAACACAAGCTGACAGGGCAGGATTGACGAACAGAACACCGAGATTCGCCTTCTCTTGCAGGCGCGGGCCACAGGCTGAATGGACCCGCGCTCCAGGTTCCTTCGATTTTTTCTCTCTGCCAGAGTCCGATTCAATTCATGATGGAATTTCAGCGCCGGCCATTTACGGTCCCACGAAACTCCGCCGTTCGTGCGCGGCCGGCGCGCCGGTTACGAGAGCTTCGGACTTGGTGAGGACGGGCGCTTCCAGTTCCGCCCGCCCGTTCCGGCCGCTGAATCCCGTCCTTGTGGAGGGGCTGAATCTGGGTTTAAATTGTGCAAGCGTGACAGCAGGCAAAGTCGTCATTCTGGGTGTAACTGGTTCGATCGCGGCCCACAAAGCGGTCGATCTTACGAGTTTGCTGGTCAAAGCCGGCTGTGAGGTCCATGTGGTCATGACGGCTGACGCCCAACGCTTCGTCACCCCGTTGCCTTTCAAAACCCTCTCCCGCCACTCGGTCCTGACCGATCTTTATGAGGTTGAGGAAGGGTGGAAGCCCGCCCATATCGAACTGGCCGACCGCGCGAACCTGCTTTTGATCGCGCCCGCCACGGCGAACACGCTGGCTAAACTGGCGCACGGGTTGGCCGACGATGCCTTGAGTTGCCTGGCCCTGGCCTTGAATGCCGAAGCCAAGGTCCTGCTCGCTCCGGCCATGAACGGCAAGATGTGGCTGCATCCGGCCACGCAAGCCAACGTGGCGGTGTTGAAAGAGCGGGGAGCCGCATTCATCGGCCCCCACAAGGGCCTGCTTTCCTGCGGCTATGAAGGCATTGGCCGGCTATGGCCCGTGGAAGAAATCGCGCAAAGCGTCTCCGCCTTTCTTCTGTGAACGAAGAGAATAAATCCAACAATTCCGCCGCCAACACGCTGCAGAAGTTGACCCGTTGGCTGGCCGCCCCGGTCATTGAGCCAAGCCAGCGTGCGGCGCGGATTCAAACCGTCGAGAAGGACATTGTGCTGCCTTTGCGGCTGTTGATGATTTGCATCCTTGGTTATTATTTTTTCTTTTCCGGCTGGTTTGATACTCCGTCCAATGCCACCCCCATTCGCTCGCGAATGACGCGCAGCATGCCGGGTTCAACAGATGCCCCAACGCGCCTGGCGCGCACTGGAACAAATGCGCCAGCCACCAATGCCCCGGCGCCAAAGCATCCGACAGACGTTTCTCCCGACATCTCGACCTCGGGGCGATTGCAGGATTGGACCCTCAACCACGCGATGGTCCTGAAGGCTGCGTTGGTAGCTTATGTCATCCTCAACGCCATCGTTGGCGCCATCTTAATTTGGTCGAAAAACCTGTCCTTGGACAAGATTCAATGGCTGGTTTTCGCGGTGGGGGTGCTGGACTCCGTCACGATGGGCACTTTGACCTTTCTGAGCAAAGGTTTCGATAGCAATCTCTACCTGCTCTTTCCGGTGCTGATTCTGCATAACGCGCTCTCAATTCCGGTGGCCTTTCCACAGTTGCTGCTCAATTTTCTGGTCAGCTTTTCCTTCCTGGCGGGCGGCATTTTCGATCGCCGCACGTTTTTGTCGCCGGAAGATCCGCGCGAGGAGAATCCCGTCGAGCGCATGGTCGTGCTGGCCGCTTGGGCCTTATGTTGTTACGGCATCCAGGTGCTCTTTGAAAAACAAAAAAGGGCGGAGGCGGAAGCGACCGAATTTGCCGTGCGCCAGGAAAGATTGCGCACCGCCGGGCGGTTGGCGGCCGAAATCGCTCATCAAATCAAGAACCCTCTGAGCATCATCACCAATTCCGCTTTTTCGCTCCAGCGCGCCGCGCACGATGGGATTACGGCGGTGGACGAGCAAATCCAGATCATTCGGGAGGAAGTCGAGCGGGCGGACCAAATCATTACCGAGCTGATGGGCTACGCGCAATTGGCGGAAGGCAAAGTGGAGCGGCTCGACGTGGAGGAAGAGTTGGACAACGCCCTCAACGAAGTGTTTCCGCCGGCGGCCAAATATCAGGTCAAGATTTACCGGGATTACGCCCCGTCGCTCCCGGCCCTCTTAATGCAGAAACGGCATCTTTCCAGCATCCTGGTCAATGTCATGCAGAACGCCCGGGAAGCCATGCACGGCAAGGGCCAAATCAGCGTCTCCGCCGGCTACGGCGCCCATGATTCCATCCGCATTGTCATTGAGGACGATGGCCCCGGCATTCCGGCGGACAAGATGGACAAGATTTTCGAGGCCTATTTTACTACCCGCCCCAAAGGCACGGGCCTCGGGCTGGCAATCGTCAAGCATAACACGGAAATGTACGGCGGGGTGGTCACAGTCCATTCGGAGCTTGGAAAAGGGACCGGCTTCACGGTAGAGTTTCCGGCGAGAATCTTAATGAGGTTATCCAAATGAACTGGCCCCTGCCTCCCGTCTTGGTGGTCGATGACGAGAAGAACATGCGTCTCTCGCTCAAGTCCATCCTCGCGGCCGAAGGCTACGAGCTGCAATTGGTGGAATCCGCCGAGGAAGCTCTGGCCGCGATGGAGAAGGAGGAGTTTCTCATGGTCATTACCGACGCCCGCCTGGGTGGCGGCATGAGCGGCTATCAGTTCCTCTCCCTGGCATGTAAAAAGTGGCCCAACACGCCCTTTCTCATGATCACCGCCTACGCCACGCCCAAGCTGGCGGTGGAAGCGATCAAGGCCGGGGCGATTGATTATCTGGCCAAACCTTTCGCGCCGGAGGAGTTGCTCCACGCCGTCTCCCGTTGCGCGGAAGTGCATCGACTCAGGCGCGACAACGCCGCTTTGCGCGCCTCCGTCGTTGAACCCTACCAGATCGATCAGATCATCGGCGAGTCCCCCAAAATGTTGGAGTTGCGCCAGTTAATCCGCAGCGTCGCGCCGACGGATGCCACCGTTCTCATCCTGGGCGAAAGCGGCACGGGCAAGGAATTGATCGCCGGCGCGTTGCACAGCCTGAGCCAGCGGCGGCAGAACAATTATATCCGCATCAATTGCGCGGCCATTCCCGAGACGCTGCTGGAAAGCGAACTCTTCGGCCATGAACGCGGTTCCTTCACCGGAGCAGTCAAACAAAAGTTGGGCCGGGTGGAAGAAGCGCATGGCGGGACGATTTTCATGGATGAAATCGGCGACATGAGCCGCCCTTTGCAGGCCAAGTTGCTCCGTTTTTTGGAAGACGGTTCCTTTACCCGCGTGGGGGGCAACGACGAATTGCGCGTGGACGTCCGCCTCATCGCCGCGACTAACCGCGACATCATTGAAGCTATCAGTCAAAATAATTTTCGGGAGGATTTGTTTCACCGGCTGAACGTTTTTAAATTCCAACCCCCGCCTCTGCGCGAACGCGGCAATGACATCATGCTCCTGGCGGAGGATTTTCTGCGCCACTTCAACGCGACGATGAACAAGCACATTCGAGGTCTGGCGCCGCCCGCCCGGCAAAAACTAATGTCCTATTCCTGGCCGGGCAATGTGCGCGAATTGCGCAACGCGATGGAGCGCGCGGTCATCCTGGAAACGACCGCCGAAATTCAGCCCACCAGCCTGCCGGATTTTCAATTGGAGGGACGGCTGCGCAAGGCGGAAGGCATTTCCTTCTCCGGCAACGAGTCGCTCGACGCGCTCATGGCCGACTTCGAGCGCCAGGTCATCAACAACTCCCTGGAGCAAAACCGCTACAACATTTCCAAGACCGCCGAGCAGCTCAAGATCAGTCGCCACGCCTTGCGCTATCGCATGCAGCGTTTGAACATAACGGACGCCGAAGAGGAAGGTCCCACCGGGGCGGCCAAGGAATCTTGAAACGGCCGGACGATTACTTCGCTTCGGCGGCGGCCGGCGCGACGGGAGCCGCGGCGGGAGCGGGAGTCGGAGCCGCCTTGGGCGCTGCCGCCGCTGGAGCGGCCGCGACGCGGCCTTCGCGCTCCTTGACCAGAGTGGCCCCTTTGCCGATGCGCCCGCGTAAGTAGGTGAGCTTGGCGCGGCGAACTGAGCCTTTGCGCTCCACTTCCACCTTGTCAATGCGGGGGGAATGGAGAGGAAAAATGCGCTCCACACCCTCGCCGTAACTGATCCGGCGCACGGTGAACATGGAGTTCAAGCCATGCCCGCGGCGTCCAATAACCACCCCGGAAAAAATCTGAATGCGCTCCTTGTCGCCTTCCTGCACTTTGGTATGAACTCGCACCGTGTCGCCCACGGCGAAATCCGTGACGCCTTTGCGATGCTGTTCCGATTCAATTTTGTCTAATAATACCTGGTTCATAAAATCATTCCTGCTCTTCCATTTTTTTGCGCCACAAGTCCGGCCGCCGGGCTTGCGTCCGCAGCGCGGCCTGTTCCCGCCGCCATTTCTCAATCTCGGCATGGTTGCCGGACAAAAGGACCGGCGGGACCTTCAATGTCCGATACTCCGCCGGCCGCGTGTAATGCGGATATTCCAGCAACCCGTGGCTGAAAGACTCGTCCAGCGAACTCTGGTCATCCCCCAGCACGCCGGGCAACAAACGGGTGACGGCGTCAATCAAGACCATGGCCGCCAGCGACCCGTTGGTCAGCACATAATCCCCTATGGACAGTTCGTCATCGGCCAATTCCTGACCGACTCTCTCATCGACACCTTCATAAGCGCCGCAAATCAAGAGCAAATTCTCCTGCCGCGCCAACTCCTGCGCGGCGCTCTGGTCAAAGAGCCGCCCGCTCGGCGACATTAAAATAACCCGCGTCTTCTCGCCGGCCAGCTTTTCCACCGCCTCAAAAACCGGTTCCGGTTTCAAGACCATCCCAGGTCCCCCGCCGAACGGACGGTCATCGACCGTCTTGTAATTGTCATGGGTATAATCGCGCAGATTATGCACCCGCAAGTCCAACAGGCCATTTTTGCGGGCGCGTTGGATAATACTCACATCCATCGGTCCCGTGAACATTTCCGGGAACAAGGTGAGCAGATCAATTCTCAAGCTTTGGCCGGCGGCGCGTCCTCAACAATTTCCAGTGAACAGCGCATGGCCTTCTTGGCGCTGCCGGCCAGGAGCAACGAGCGGATGGCGTTAATCGTCATTCCCTGCCGTCCGATGATTTTGCCGACATCATCCGGATGCATCCGCAATTCATAAACCGTAAAGGCGTCTTTGGCCACCGGTGTGACCGTGACCGTTTCCGGATGCTGCACCAACCCTTTGACCAAATACTCCAGAAAGGCTTGCATAGGTCCCTCGATCCTAAACTGCGGGGACGGCTTTGCTCTGCTTCTTGATAAAGCTGGCCACCGTATCGCTCGGCTGCGCGCCCTGGCTGATCCAATGCTGGGCGCGCTCAAGATTGATCGTGCAATTGTCGCCCTGCTGGCGCGGGCGATAGCTGCCGATTTCCTCTATGAATTTGCCATCCCTCGGACTGCGCGCGTCCGCCACGACAATGCGATAGTACGGAGCGTTCTTGGCTCCCACGCGTTTTAAACGAATTCTCACTGACATAAATTATCTCTCGTGGCGCGGCGAGCCACATAAACCACCGCCCGCCGCAAAAGCGGCGTCCAAAAAGGTGGGTGAGAGTAAACCCCCTCCCCGGCCTTGGCAAGCAACTTTTTAAATCTCACAACCCCAGGCTGCTGACAATCTAAATTATCGAGCGCGGCAACCGCCCAAAACGTTTACCCGATTTTATGCTTAATAAAAAGCTGTCCAATCCCCGAAATAGCGCCAGATCATTTGCTTATTGCGGACCAGCGCAGCGTGGCCGTCGCCGAAGCCCCAAGTGATGGACAACGCCCCGGTGCCTTCGATCTGGTAGATTGAAGATCCCTTCATGGGGTGCCCGCCATAGGCGGTATAAACGTTCGTTGAAAAACCCGGAGACTCAAGCGCGTCAGTGATGATCGGGTTGACGGCGGTGCCGGGATCCTCCTGGCGCACAGCATAAGGGATTGAAGAGCTGTTGGTATTGGCCTGCCCCCCACCCATGACCAGGCAAGTGCTCAGGCCGGTGCGGGCTACCCACCAGGCATGCTGCAAAATAACAAATCCAAACGGCCAGCGTAGTGTGTAGTAATTCTCCAAGTCTGTATTATTTGCGATGTGCCGCCCCGTGTTGGCGAGAAACCACCGGTCGGCGTCCTGAAACTCCCCAGCCCTCACCGGACAAAACCACATCGGCACTGTCAGCCCATAGCTCGCCAGTCCGGGCAGCATTGGGGAATTCACATTCCATGGGTTGTATTGTTCGTTCGGAACTTTGCCATAATTCGGGAAATATCCGTGCCCGTCGTTAGCATACATGTTGGCGGCCACCCCCCATTGCCGGAAGTTTGAGACGCAGTTGATCTCTTTGGCGTTCCACTTCGCCTTGGCCAGCGCCGACAAGAGCAGCGCCGCCAAAATGGCGATGATGACGATGACCACCAGCAACTCAATCAGCGTAAAGGCCTTGTTACTGGGATTTGCCATTGGAATTGTTGTTTCATGGCGTAGATGAACTGCTTTTTGCGGCTTTCATAAGTATCTTCCGCCTGCCCGGACTTGCAAGCCTTCTTGCCCAACCCTCTCGCCTCCAATGCCATGTTGCGTCACCCCGAAAGGCCTGCCGCCTAACTCAGGCAAACCTTGACTGGGTCATAGGGTTGCACGATGTTAGGCGAATGAACGCTCGATGGAAACATAAAGCGAAAGAGATCCCTGGAGAACCATTTTTTCGGGCTTCCAGCAATCTCCCCCGGAATTTGCTCCATCATGAATGAGATCAAGCGCGGGAGCTTAGGAGAAACCTGGATCCAACTCGTCAAATCGACGCTTCAAACCGGCGTTTCCATCAACAACGAAACTTTGGAACTGACCGGTGTCCAAGTTGCTTTCCCCGCCGAAACTCAGGACGACCCGTTGATCCGACAATTTGGCGACGCCCGCATGGTCGCGGAAATGGATAAGGTTTTTTTCACGGAAGGGGCCAATTCCCTGGGGCATCAATATTCCGAGTTGATGCGCGGGCCAGGCGGACGCCATGATCTTCAGGACATTATTTCTTTGTTAAAGGTCGAGCCAGCCAGCAAACGCGCGGTTGTGACCTTGTGTGGACACGGCAACGGGAAAGTGCCTTGCGTCAACGTCGTGCAGTTCCTGGTGCGCGCGGGCGCTGTCCAGACGATCTACTTTGCCCGAGGCCAGGACGTTTTTAAGAAATTCTACGCGGATGCGCTTTGCCTGGCCAAAATGGCGCGCCGGGTAGGGGAGGCCCTGGGCCTGCCTGCCGGTGGCGTCGAGGGTTTCATTGGCTCGAGCCACGTTTATCACGCGGACCAGGCGGCTATCGAAAATTTGCTGGCGCGCGCGGAAGACCTCCCCCCCAAGGGCCAACCGAAAGGAGCGATGGTATGAAGGTTTTGTTCGTGGCTCCCCGGTCCTTCAATCCCAAGCAGATGTACCGCGAGTATCCGCTGGGCGTCGGGTACCTGGGCACTCTCCTTAAGCACCACGGGCATGAGGTCCGTGTCTTCGACCAAAATGTCGAAGGCCTGGAGGACGATGGTTTGTGGGAACTGATGGCTAATTTTCAGCCTGACATTGCCGGCTTTTCCGTCATTACGCCGAATTATCCTGTCGCCCGGCGGCAGATTGCCCGGATGAGGGTGGACTTTCCAGAGGTGCGGATCATCGCTGGAGGCATCCACGCGACGCTCTTTCCCGAGGACCTAATCGCCGACGGCGCTGAGGTCGCCGTGTTAGGCGAAGGGGAACCGGTCATTTTGGAACTGGTGCAGGCTTTGCGTGAAAACCGGGATCTGCGCGGTTTGCCCAGTTTGGTGTTTCGCGACCCGGCGGGCGCATTAGTCAAGACCGGGGGACAATGCCAGAATACCTCCCTGGACGGACTGCCGTTCGTGGACCGCACCCTCTACAATTTGCCGAAATACACGCATCACTCCATGCTGGCTTCGCGGGGCTGCCCGCATCACTGCGCCTTTTGTTGCAATTACACCGGCGCCGTGCGCAGCGACGGCGTGGCGATTCGCGGGCATGAAAAGGTCATCGCCGAAATGGAGCATTTGCGCGACGCTCATGGCGCGCGCGAAATCTTTTTCGCGGATGACATTTTTCTCCTGCGCAAGCAGGACATCCTGGAGTTTTGCCAGGCTTGCGCGGCCCGGGAGGTGGGTGTCAAATGGATTGGCCAAATGCGCGCCGACCGGGTCGATGCCAAAGTGGCCCATGCCATGCGCGGCGCCGGCTGCCAGCGCATTTATTTTGGGGTCGAATCCGGCTCCGACCGCATCTTGACCGAAGCTAAGAAAGGAATGACCACGGCGCAAATCCGCCGCGGCATTCGCGCCGCGATGGAATCCGGCATGCGGGTCAAGACGGGCTGGATTTACGGCTTGCCCGGCGCGCTGGAGGAACAGTATGAGTCCATTCCCTTCATGCTGGATTTGCGGCCCCATGAGATTTCCATTCACCAGCTCATCCCGTTTCCGGGGACAATTTATTACCGCGAACCGGCGCGTTTTGGCATCCGCATCGCGGACCCGAAGGCGTTTGAGAGCTTCTGTTACGGAGGCCTCGAGGGCGCCATTCAATTCGATTATCTGAGTCACGGCCAATTGCGCCAATTGCTGGAAGATACCGCCGGCGCGCTGGAAGCGGCCGGTTATGTCAGCAGCGACCAAGCGGGGCCGGGCGCGGAATATATTTACACCACGCCTCTTTCGCGCAACTCCATGAACGTATTCCGGCCCGCTCCGTCCGTTCTCGCCGCATGAACGTTGACTGCGAAGGAGAACAACCTCGCCCTGAGCTTGCGTCCTTGTTGCTGCCGGAATTTGCCGGCCGCGCCGGCTCCCGCCCGTTCGTCCTCGCCTTGGAAGGACCCAATGGCGCCGGGAAAACGACCCTCTGCCAGACCCTCGCGCGCAGCCTGGGAGCGCGGCGTTGTCTGGGCACCGACGAAGCCTGGTTTTCTGAGGCTTTCAAAACCCGCATGATCCGCGACGCGGACTGGTTTAGCTCCGCCATGTTCTTTCTCAGCGGCTGTTTTGAGCAAATGCGCGCCTTGCGCGGCCAACCCGATCCGCTGGTCATCATGGACCGCTCCCTTTGGTCCACCTTCGCGGTCCAGGCCGCCGAAAGCACGGGGCGGCTGCGAACTTTGCTGGACATGTTGCGGCCGGTCGCGGCGGAAATTCAGGTTCCTGACTTGACGATCGTATTGGAAGCGACTTTCGAGACGTGCCAAGAGCGCATAGCCCGCAAAAGTGGCACTGCCCGCCTTTTGGATAATTTGACCGCGACTCCGGGCTTTCACGCCGGGGAACGGGAGTTTTACCGTTGGCTCGGGCGGCAGCGCTGCAGCGTTATTTTTCTTGATGTCAACGATCCCAACCCCGATTCGGTGGCCGAGCGCGCTCTCCAGTTGATTCGCGAACGGCCACCGCACTCCGCTCCCGCTCCCTGAACCAAGCCGTGCTCACTCTGGTCACCTCCAACCCCGCCAAATACGCGCCTTTCGCCTCTGAAATCAAGCGCTTGAGTCTCACGCTGGAGGCCCCTCCCCAGCCGCTGCCGGAAATCCAGAGCTTGAATTTCTCCGAGACCCTGACCGCCAAGGCACGCGCTGCCGCCGCCATTTTTGGCCGCCCCGTGCTGGTTGATGATACCGGTTTGGTTCTGGAAGCTTACCCGTCCTTTCCCGGCCCCCTGACCTCCACGGTTTTGCGCAGCTTGGGGGCCGTCGGTTTAGGCCGGCTTCTGACCGGCGCGTCCTCTCGCGCGGTCATGGAATGCCACCTGGGTCTCTGGCTGAACGGCTCCCTCCATAGCTGGACTGGCCGCGTGAGCGGCCGGATTGATCTCTCCCATCCCCATCCGAATCAGCGGATGCCGCTGACGGATTTGTTCGTTCCCGATCCTGGTCCCGAGGGCGCTTCGGTTGCGCCATCTTCCCTGCCGCATCGCGCTCGTGCCTTGGCCGCCCTCGAAGCCGACGCTTTTGAACTTCATCTGCAAACCGCTCCACACGGAACGGGCGAGGCGGGCGAATGCGCCAGCCGCAGCCACACGGCCTACGACTGCCCTTTTTGCGCCGAGATCGAAGGCGATAATCTCAACACGTTTGCCTCCCTGATGGGCGGCCGGCTTGCCTCACGGGTGGTGTACGAGGACGAACATTTTCTGGTGATGCCGCCTTTGGGCGAGTTCATGGCGGGCGGTCTATTAGTATTGACGCGTGCCCATATTCTCTCTCTGGCCCATCTTCCGCCCGCCCTGTTCAGTCACCTCGAAAAGCTCCTGCGCGCCATTCAAGATGCGGTGCGCAAGCGCTGGGGCGTCCGTCCCGTCATTTTTGAGCATGGCCCTGCCCCGGAGTGGGGCAAAGGGGTCTGCTGCGTCGATCACGCGCACCTGAATATTTTTCCGGCGGCGGTGAAAGTCCACTCGCACTTAGCCGCGCGCATGCATCTGCGGCTCAGTTCCCTGGCCGAATTGGCCAAGCTGCGCCGGGCTGAATTTGGCTACCTTTTTGTGCAGGAAAACGATGGCACCCGCCGCGCTTACGATGGCCGGGAGGTTCCCACCCAACTTGTGCGCCGCATTCTCACCGCGCAACTGGGTTATCCTGAACGATGGCATTGGCGCGATTACCTTGGGGAGAACGAACTGATCGCCACTTTTCAAGAGCTCAAAGGTCAAATCGTCTTATGACCGGCGGACAGTCAGGCACCAGCCCGGTCCGGGCCGTCTATGCGCGCCGCCGGCTCAAGGCGATCGCCGCCCGCTGGGATGCCCGGGCCAAGTCCTGGGACAGCGCATTGCGGGACCCGGCCTGTTGTTTTAACGAAGACGACGCTTACCGCCGCTTCCTCCGGACGGTCCGCCGCCTAGTTGCCGGGCACCGCGCTTTTTTCGCGCGGCATGGTGTGATCGACGCCGGTTGCGGCACGGGCCTGGTGCTGGCGAACGTGGTTTCCGCCTTTGCCTGGGGAGCAGGCATCGACATCAGTCCACGCATGATCAACTTGGCCCGCGCCAAGCGCATTGCCAATACAACATTCTCGGTCGGTGACTGCTTTGATTTGCCAGCCCTTTGCCCCAAGGCCGGCCTGATTCTTTCGCGCGGGGTGTTGCTTTCGCATTATGGCCGGGAGCAGGGCGAACAACTCCTTCGCTCCGCGCGGACGGTCCTGGTCCCCGGCGGCGTTTTAGTTTTCGATTTTTTAAATGCAGCAGCCCGGAGCAGCTATGTCCGCCAGCCGGACCACAAAACCCTCTTTACGCCCCAGGAGATGCGTGACCTGGCGGAACGAGCGGGCTTTTCCACCATCCGAAGTTCCGGCCGCCCGGAGCGGCGCGCCCGCCTGCTCATCGCGCGAGCTTGAGTTTCGTCTTATCTCGGCTGAAGCCCATCCCTCCCGCGCGCCGCCTGCCGCCACCTTTAATCCCCGCCCCGGAACGGCGCGCGGAATCTAAAATCAATTTTTAACCACCTTTGGGCGCTTTGGGGACTTAGTTAACCATTTAACAATTGCAGCTTTTCAGTGGGCGAATACCAACTTCCTAGAGCCCGTATGCCTAACCTAACTTCCCGAAGCGCTCAAGGTCGGCTGTTGTCCTTCAACGACTTACGAAAATTCTACTTGCTACGTCGCAAGTAATAGTTTGACTCCTTTTGCCGGGAAGATAAATTTCATTTCG
>Ga0182016_10002745_pt1 | contig 20425 bp, 16 predicted proteins | sample 712S2MmetaG_FD_120491 | JGI IMG/M metagenome (GOLD analysis project Ga0182016, IMG submission 120491) | Permafrost microbial communities from Stordalen Mire, Sweden - 712S2M metaG | ecosystem: Environmental > Terrestrial > Soil > Wetlands > Permafrost | place: Sweden: Stordalen | collected... | reverse complement strand
TTCCCTGGAGAAGATCGTCGCGGACGCGGCGGATGTCAGCGCCAGCCTTGAAGGTGTGATTCCCCTTGATCAGCGTCCAGTTATTGGCAAAGTCGATATTGGATTCGGCGCGCAGCCAGGGCAGTGAAGCCGAATAGCCAATCAGCAGGGACGAGAAGTTGTTGACGGAAAAGGCGGCTTGCCCGCTGGCCTGGGGAGTGTTGTCGGTTCCATTAGGACCGTTGCCGGGAATACCGAGCGTTGTGGCGTCATTTGTTCCGTAATCCGACTGATGCGCCGAGTTGCGCAGATGAGCAAGACCGACACGCGCTTCAGTAAACAACGTGGGCGAGAAGACGTGGTCGTAGTTGCCTCCGGTGCTATAGGAAGCCGCCACGCCGGTCCCTTCAAAGGATCCGTTTGCAGGGCCCCCGAGGAGCGAGCCGAACAGCGGCGCCTGGTAAGTGTTGATGTTCTGATGGCTGAAACGTCCGCTCAGGTGATCCTTGGCGCTGATCGAGTAGTCCGACTTGATGTCGTAGCTGATGGCATCTTTGCTGAATGGGAGGTTGGACGAGAAATTGTTGGTTGTCGCGCCCGCTTCGTACGCTGCGGACGCGTAGTTTGTTTTGGAGTTTCTCGCAAGAGCGTCCAGATCCTTGAGGACCGTCAGACCTGTTTGGCTGGGCAACGATGTTAGTTCAGACATCGGGATCAGGTTGCCGGCGAAGGCGGTGCGACCCGTGCCGCAACTGGCATTTGGCGCCGCACCCGCGCAGTCTGCTTCATCTCCGGTCGTCGGGTCGTAAACCTGGCCGGAATATTCGCTCAGGCTCAGGACCTGCTGGCCGGCATATGGGCCGCTGGCCGCGGTGATCACGTTATAGAAGGGGATGGTCGCGTTCGTCGTCCCCGATTCGTGATCGGAGGTGCGGAGGAAGTCTCCGAAGATGAACAGCTTGTCTTTGCGAATCGGGCCCCCCAGCGAAGCGCCCGTGTAGTTGTAGACCAAACGCCCATTCGGTCCCTGGGCAAAGTAGTTCCGAGCGTTGACGCCGTTGTTTTCCATGTTCTGGAAGACCGATCCATGGAAGTTATTGGTACCCGACTTGAGCGTCACGTTGACTACTGTTCCCACCGCACGCCCGAACTCGGCTTCGAAGTTGTTGGTGGTGATGTCCACGTTTCCGATGGCAGCCGCCGGCGGGACCAGGATGATGTGGATGCCGGTGCGCTGGTCGTCATCGATGCCTTCAATCTGGTAGAGATTCACATACGAAGACTGACCATTCGAGTTCGTGGACAGGTCGTTGTTGGCGTTGTAAAACTGGGAGTTGTTGAAGACCACGGGCGCCATGCCCGGCACTGTATTCAGAAGGGATTGAAAGCTGTTACCGCTGCTGAGTGGAAGGTCGCTGATTGCGCGTTGCTCAATCGTGGTGGAGATATCGGCGCGGTCCGTCTGCAGCTCGGGAGGAGCCGTGGTGACTTCTACCGTCTCGGAAGTGCTGCCCGTGACCAGGCTTATATCGACTCGAGTCGTGTTGTTGGTGAGCACTGCGATGTTTTCGCGGGTTTCTTTCTTGAAGCCTTTGGCGGTGACTGTGACGGTATACGTCCCCGAAGGCAAATCGGGTTCGGTAAAGTTTCCGCTTTCATTGGTGATCGCGGTATGTTCAACACTCTGACCCACCAGGGTGACGGTGACCTGGGCTTCTCGCACGACTGCGCCCGACGGGTCTGTGACGGTTCCCAGCAGCGTTCCGTTGACGGCTTGCCCCCGGAGCGTGGGCGAAAACGCTAGCACCACGAGAGCGAGGGCGAACCCCAGTAGAGTTCGCACGTTCTTGATTTGGTCCATGTACAGCCTCCGAAGTTGTTTCGAGATTCGAATCGCTTTGGGGATATTGTTCGAATATCGAACGAACGTTATTCCCGGCTGTGGAGGCTTGTCAAGGACAAAATTCGGAGTTCGTAATAAATCGGTTTTCCCGCGATTTTGAGAGTCGCCTCGGGTCTCAGTCCGCAGGCGTGAGAGACAAAAGATCCGGAAGCAGCGGGCACTCTTCGCAGCGCGCCACCTTCCCGCAGTGGGCCTTGCCAACCGCGACCACCAGCGCGTGTTGCTGGTTCAGGAGGGGAACCTGAGCCGTCTGGGGATCGGCTGCAAAGGCTGCGCGCACGAGGTCGCCGAGCTGTTCATACCCTTTTCGCTCCGGGGCAGCGTCTTCGAGGCTATGGCGCATAGCGATCCGCCGCAAGTATTCGTCGATCACGGGCACAGGGTGATTGAGAGCGTAGAGCAGGATGGCGTCGGCGGTTTCGGGACCAACGCCGGGAAGCGCCAGCAGCCGGACGCGGAGCGGATTTGTGGGCGTGGCGGCGAGGGCATCCATGGAGCCATCAAACTCCGCGTCAAGCATGGTGACAAAAGCTTTGAGGGCCGGAGCTTTACGCGTTGCGAAGCCGGAAGGCCGGATCAGTGCCATGAGTTGCCCGATCGGGAGGTCACGGATTCCCTTGGCCGTGAGTGCGCCGGCGGCGCGCAGATTGGCTATGGATCGCGCGGCGGCATTCCATGAAGTGTTCTGGGTGAGGTAGGCGCCAATCACCACCTCAAAAGGCGATTCAGCCGGCCACCAGTGCTGCGGGCCGTAGGCCTCCTCGAGCAGACGGTGCATCTTGCGCAGCCTTTGTGGCGGGCTCAGATTGCCTTTGGCTCTCACGCCAGCGAATCCTCATCGGGGGGCGTGTTGAGCTGGACTTTCCATTCCAGGATGCGAGCCCGCCCTGCGGCAGTCTCCGCCTGTGGGACATGGCCCGCAGTTTGGAGAGAGATAGAGAGTGCGGTGTGGGCGAGTGGGTCTTCGGGGGTGAGAACGGTTAAAGCCATGGCAGCAGCCACTGACTGGTTCAGCTGGCCAGCATCGCGCAAAGCCCGCACCAGGCCGTGGTGAGCCTCAACGTGGCCCGGGTCTGCGGCAATAGCGGCACGAAAGGCATTGGCTGCACCGGCGGCGTCTCCTGTGCTGAGAAGATCGATGCCGGCTTCGCAAAGAGATTCGGCGGAGTTGGATTCGTTCAAGGTCACGGCTGTCATTAGCATAAGTGCAGAGGCTGCGGATGAGGTTTCCCCGTTCGACGAAAGCAGAAGGAGGGCATGAATGAAAAGTCATACCGAATATCTAGTTTTTGAGACCCGCAAGCGGCGAGAGATGGTGCACATTACCGGTCAGGTGGAGCAGATTGTGCGGCGCAGCGGCGTGATGGATGGCTTGTGTTTTGTTTCGCCCATGCACATAACCGCGGCGGTGTATGTGAACGATCTGGAAAGCGGGTTGATCGAGGACATTGGCAAATGGCTCGAGGAGTTGGCTCCGGCTCGGTCCGACTACAAGCATCATCAGACCGGCGAAGACAACGGCGATGCTCACCTCAAGTCGCTGCTGCTGCACCACGAGACAACTTTGCCAGTGACCATGGGAAAGCTCGACCTGGGGACGTGGCAGCGAGTGTTTTATGCCGAGTTCGATGGCCAGCGGCCGAAGCGCGTGATCGTGAAAGTGCTTGGAGTCGAGTAGTGGAAGAGCGGAAATAGCAGCGGGCTCGGTTCGCGAGCTCAGCCTAGGGCTCGTCGGTGATCCTCTGCCACGGGCCGCCCGGCGAGCCTGCGGTGGGCGCGCTGAAGTTCACCCGGGTTCGGGGCAGAACGACCAGGTCGACACGGCGATTTTTTGCACGTCCTTCTGGGGTGTCGTTGGTGGCGACGGGATGGAACTCGGCGTAGCCCGCGGCAGAAAGCCGATCGGCAGGCATCGCATTCGTCTCAAGAAAGATACGCGCGATGCGCGTGGCGCGTGCCGAGGAGAGCTCCCAGTTGGAATCGAACTCGGCGGTGTGGATGGGCACCGTGTCGGTATGGCCCTCAATGCGCAGGTCGTAGGGCGAACGCTTGAGAGACGCGACCAGGCGTCGCAGCGTGGGCATGCTCTCCGCCCTCGGGGTTGCCGAACCGGAGGGGAAGAAGCCGGCTTCGCGCAGGCTTATAACCAGCCCGTCGCGGCCCATTTGGATGGAGACGGTGTGGGTTGCGACTTCGTTCGAGAGGGTCTGCTGCATCTCGCGGCGCAGCGCCTCCAGGTCTTCTTTGACGCGGGCTGGAGCAAGAACGTCTTCGCCCATCACGATGTTCATTGGCATCAGGGCTTTTTCGCTTGCTCCATCGGGTGACTGAGTGGGATGGCGACCGGAGCCGGAAAAGATCCCCAGCGACTGGAATGCCTGATCGAGCGAAGAAGGGAGCTCGGCCTGTTTTTTCCGATCGGTGCTCGAGAAGGCATAGAGAACCACGAAGAGTCCGAACAACATGGTGATGAAGTCGGCGTATGAGACCAGCCATCGATCGTGCGTGACGCGGCTCCTTGGAACGCGACGCCTCATGCGGCACGCTCTTTATGCGCTTGCGCGTCTTCATTCGCAAAACCGGCCAGCTTGATCTCCAGCATGCGTGGATTTATGCCCTCGAGGATCGATGCCACACCTTCCAGCATCATCTCGCGGCGCAGATTTTGTTCGTGGATGCGAATGCGCATCTTGCCCGCAAAAGGCAGGAAGAAGAGGTTGGCCAGGCCAACACCATATATGGTGGCCACGAACGCCACGGCGATGCCTTTGCCTACCTCCTGGATGTTGTCGAGATGCTGCATCACCTGGATGAGGCCCAACACCGCGCCGAGAATGCCGATGGTGGGGGAAAAGCCGCCAGCCGACTCAAAGACTGCTGGCAGCTGTTCATCGCCTTCGGTGGACGAGTCCAATCGAAGGTGCATGATCTTGCGCAACTCCGCCGGCTCGGTCCCGTCGACGGCCAGCATCAATGTTTGGCGAAGGAATGGATCGTCGATGGAACTCAGGTCGCTGTCGAGCGAGACAACACCCAGACGCCGGGCCTTGTTATCGAGGACAACGAGCTGTTTGATCAGCTCGCTGGTGTTCTGGCGTGGGACCCGAAAGACGCGGCCCAGGTTTCGAAACGAGGCGATCACGGTGGAGAGCGGGAATTGCAGCAACACCGCGCCCAGGGTGCCACCCAACACGATCAGCGCGGCGGTCGGTTGGAGGATCTGGCTAAGGTTTCCCCCTTCAATGAACAGCCCAGCGAGAATGCCGGCCACGGCCAGGAACACTCCAGCAATGCTCGATTTGTCCACGTGATTGCTCATTTAGTACATCCACGTCTCAGGGGTTCATTTCGCTTAACTCTGAGGCTTGCCAGAGATCGGTTCGGGCGATAACTTGCCGCGCAGGGAATTGCTCAGATCGAGGCTGGCGAGCGATGCGGCGGGCTGAAGTTCTTTAAGGCTGGGGAGCCGCCGCGCGACCAGCGCCAGCAATCTAGCGCGATACTCGAACACACGTTCTGTAATGTCTTCGCAGGTCTCGCGGACGATCAGCTTTTCTCCATTGATGAGGGTGATCACGGTGTCTGGGCTGGACTCGGCGGTTTTGATCAAATCGCTGTTGAGCATGATGGGAATACTGTTTAGGCGAGTTAGTTGAATCATGGCCGCAAGGGCTCCTTGCTTTGATGTATCGGCACGTCGCGCGAAAGGTTAAAGAATTAGAACCATCCAGTCAGGACTGTCCCAGTTGAGACATTGGAGAGCCTTGAATAAAGTCGCGGTGAGCAGGGCCGAAGAAGTGGCCAGATGCGGCGACCACCGCCATGACAGCAGCAACCCAGGGTTCTAAAAATTGGGGGCGCATTCGTGGAAGGGCCGCAAATCCACGCGTCTACAAGGAGAACCCCATGTCCCTGGGAGTCTTAAATAATCTGTCCGCTATGTATGCGGAAAACAACCTAAACAACACCAATAACAGCCTGACCACCGTGCTGCAGCAGTTGTCTTCCGGATCGAAGATCAACTCCGGCGCGGACGACGCAGCCGGCCTTTCGCTGGTTAACGGTCTGCAGGCTAATAACCAGGCCCTGATGCAGTCGCAGACCAACGCAAGTGAAGGCGTGGGCCTGTTGACCGTGGCGGATGGCGCTCTCTCGCAAGTGACTAGCCTGCTCAACCGGGCCGTGACGCTGGCTACCGAAGCCTCGAACGGCACCCTCAACAGCTCGCAGGACACGGCTGCGAACCAGGAATATCAGTCCATCCTGTCGGAAGTCTCGAACATCGGATCCACCACCACCTATAACGGCACCGCGGTATTCGGATCGAACACCAACATCTACACCGGCGACTCCTCAACAGCCGGCGCATCGGTCAACGACCTCAACATCCGCTCACTCTCTTCGTCCAACCTGGGCGACACGAACGGCGTGATGTCTTATAGCAACGGCACCAACAATGTGTTCGTCGATCTGTCTTCTGGCGGCACCAACGCGACTGCGAACGACAGCCTGGGCCTGGCCACGGCGACGACTACGCTTGCCGTCAGCTATATGTCCAAGGGCGCCAATGGCTCGGCGGTCAGCGCTACTGCCAATATCAGCGTGGGCGCAGGCACCTCCTACGCCAACACCGCGCAGGGTCTGATCAGTGCCATCAACGGCGCGGGCCTGGGCGTCACCGCAAGCTTCGGCACGGCGGCGCAGGCGGGAACCGCGGCGGTCAGCGCGGCCTCGGCGGCGAATACCGCGGGCGGCGGCGGGACCGACACCGGCATCATCATCTCCGGCGCGGGCGTTGGCACCGGCACCGGCGGCGCGGGCCAAGTCGGCACGCTCCTCATCGGTGAGACAACCGGCACTGCAGCGACTACTTTGTCGAGCGGCACCCTTACCGTTACCGGCTCAGACGGCACCGCCCACAACATCACCCTGGGTACGGCTAACTCTACCGACACCCTGGCCAACCTGGCCTCAACCATCAATGCGGACAACTACGGCGTCACGGCCTCGGTGAATACGACAGCACTGGACGGCCATGCTACCGGCACGGTGCTGACCTTCACTTCCGGGAGCTCGAACTCAACCATCGCCGCCGCGAATCTCACAGATAGCGTGAGCACTGCGGACATATCGCTGAACAACACGCCTACCACCAGCGGTACTCAATTCAGCAACGTGATTGGAACGATTGCGGAAGCGGGCGGCACCAGCACACTCACCGCCGGTGTTCTGACCTTTGGGTCGAGCGCCGCAACCATCACAATGAACACCGCCGGTAAGACTGACAACATGATTGATTTGGCTAAGACCGTTAATGCCGGCAACTACGGCGTCACGGCCACAGTCAATTCGGCTGCTGAGACCATTGGCGCAACTTCCTACGCCGCAGGTTCGGTCATTAGCTTCAGCTCAGCCAATGCTTCGGATACCTTCAGCGCAACCACGGCGATTACGGGCGCGAACGCAGTCGTCACATCGAACAATGTCGCCAATCAGAATCAGATTGGCACAGTCGCGTGGTCCGCTGCGGGCGCGGTTACCGGCGACCTTTTGACTGCCGCTGCTGGCCTCAGCTTCAACGGCACCGCGGTCGCCTCCCTCGCCACAGACACGTTGACCACATACGCGGCAAAGATCACTGCTGCCGCCCTCGGGGTTACTGCTTCGGTCAATGCAGCAGCGACCGTAGTGAACGGAACGACGTATGCTATCGGCACGTATATGACGTTGACCTCCACCAACTCCTCCTCGGAGGGGGTAACCATCGGCGGCGCCATCGTGAATGCTACCCACGCGGGCACAGCGGTAGTTCAGGACACCCCGGCCGCCACCAGCACAGCGTATTACAGCGTTGGCATAACCGGCTCTCTCAAGGACTCCACAACAGGCGGCGGCACCCTGAACACGGGCTTCGTTGCCAACAACAATGGCACCGGTGGAGTAGCCACAACCAGCTACTCCGACGCGGCCGGCGTGTCCCTGGCCAGCGGCGACCTGAGCACTCAGGCCGATGCGGAAGCAACTCTGACCTCGCTCAACAAGGCGGTCACCGCTGTTTCGGCGCAGGACGGCTACATCGGCGCGCAGATCAACCAGCTGAACGCGGTCAGCTCGGTGCTGAGCACGCAGTCAGAGAACGTAACCGCTGCGCAGAACGCGGTGCAGGCGACCGACTATGCGGCGGCAACTTCAAACATGTCCAAGTACGAGATTCTGAGCCAGACCGGCATCTCGGCCCTGGCACAGGCCAACAGCATCCAGCAGGAAGTAACCAAGCTGCTTCAATAACCGGGGTCCCCGGCGACGGGTCTTCGTCGCTGGGGTGGAATAACCCGGGGTCCCCGGCGACGGGTCTTCGTCGCTGGGGTGGAATAACCCGGGGTCCCCGGCGACGGGTCTTCGTCGCTGGGGTGGAATAACCGGGGTCCCCGGCGACGGGTCTTCGTCGCTGGGGAGAATCACAACCGGCGTAAGCTGACTAACTGGAGAAGGGCGTCCGCGAGGGCGCCCTTCTTTGCGCGTAACGAAAGCGAAGTTGCAGGTAGCCAGGTCAAGGAGTGGCTAATCATGACGCAATTCAAAGCGCGGTTGAGTTAGAGCTCCGATGTTTTCGGAGTTTGTGCCGATAACAGATGGGGTGTGCAAGTGAGGCCGATTGGGCCTCAGTCTTAGGACAGGCGTACTTAAAGTTTTTCTAAGATGGCAGCCGAACCGGTGGTTCAGTGGCTGCTTGGATGGGATGCGGAGGATTCGATGGGCACAGTGGGTCTAAGCTTCGGGTCGCCGACGAGCGGGGCGGGGTTCGATGTAAGCACGACGGTGGCAGAGATTGTTGGGAACCTTCAGGATGTGGAAACGCCGTGGAAGACGCAGCTTGCCACTCTTGAAACTCAGGACACGACAATATCGAGCCTGGGTACGCTTTTCTCCAATCTCTCCAACGACCTCAGCAACCTGACGGATTTCCAAGGCGTGATTGCAGAGAAGGAAGGTTCTGTCTCGGACCCGAGTGTGATGTCGATTACGGCGGCCAACAACACTGCGATCGCCGGAACGCACACGGTGGAGGTGGCTTCTCTTGCCCAGACCTCGAGCGGATATATGGCTCCAATCGCCAATGCAAGCGACACACTGTCCGGCTCGGTTACGCTTCAGGTGGGCACCGGCGTGTCGCAGACGATTACGCTGAACTCATCGGACAACACGCTAGCCGGGTTGGCTGCGACCATCAACAGCTCCGGGGTAGGAATCACAGCGAGCGTGCTTACCGATGCGAATGGTTCGCGTCTCAGTTTGGTTTCGGGAACATCGGGCGCAGCCGGCAACATTACCCTGAGCGACAATACGATCACCGACGCCGTGCCCAATACCCTGGCGTATAGCGGCACGGCGGGCACCAGTGGGGCAAACTCGACTGGCACGCTGGCGGCAGTGGCAAGCCCCACTGAGGCGCTTTCCGGCTCGATGACGATTGGAGTCGGCGGGGGGACGGCGGTCTCAGTCACGATGGCTGCTGTGAATACTGCGGAGGGAGGCTCGACACTGGCCGATCTGGCGAGCTATATCACCGCCAACACATCCACGCTGGGGGTGACGGCGGCTGTTGTGACCAACAGCGACGGTACCTCGAGCCTGTCGCTGCTCTCAAACACGGCAGGGAGCGCCGGGACACTGGCGGTGACGTCGAGCATTGCGGACACCGAAACCGCGCTGAGTTACCAGTCCTCGGTGGCGGGCGCGAATGCGCAACTTACCGTGGATGGCGTAAGCCTGTCGAGCGCATCAAATACCGTGGCAAACCTGATTCCGGGAATTACGTTTCAGTTGCTGGCGCCGAGCGCCCTCGAATCGGATGGCAGTCTGGGACAGGTGCAGGTAGTTATCGCGAACGACAATACGGGCGTCGAGAGCGGTGTGGCCAGCATGGTTTCTGACTACAATGCCCTGATCAGCGCCATCAACACGCAGGAAGGGAATACGAGCTCGGGAACGCCGGAACCCTTGTTCGGGTCGCCAACACTGTCTCTGCTTCAGCAGCAGCTACTGGGTAGCTTGAACGCCACGAACCCCAACGGCTCCCTGACCACCGTTCCCGTCAATCCGAATACCACTCTGTCGGGCACAATCTCGATCCAGGTGGGAAGCGGGACAGCCATGCCGATTACCATCGACTCTTCCGATAACACGCTTGCCGGCCTGGCCGGGGCTATCAACCTGGCTAACATCGGTGTTAGCGCCACAGTCACTACGACCGACGGCAATTCAACCCTGTCGCTGACCTCGCAAACCGCTGGGTCAGGCGGAGCACTGACTGTAACCTCCAGCGTTAACGCCACAAGTCCGACGGCAATCGCCTACTCGGATACGGGGGGGTACACAGCTACGACGGCTGATAGCGGCACGTTCCATGCAGTGGCCAACGCCTCCGATACGCTCTCAGGCTCTGTGTCGATTCAGGTAGGCAGCGGCGCAGCGCAGAGTTTTACTCTGGACTCATCTGACAACACGCTCGCCGGCATGGTAACAGCCATCAACGCCGCCAACATCGGGGTTACGGCATCCGTGAATGCGACTGCCGTGGGCAGCAATGCGATAGGCACGCTGCTGACATTGACCTCAGGAACTGTTGGGGCGGCCGGCGCATTGTCAGTTACCTCAAACATCGTCGACCAGACAAACACCACAAGTACGTCGTTGAGTTACACGAATTCGTCGGACATCAACAGCCTTACAAGCCTTGGTATCAGTGTGAACAACGATGGATCGATGACCTTTGACGCAACTAGCCTGGATTCCGTCCTCAATTCGGACTACAGCAGCGTGGCTGGGTTCTTTCAGAGCCCGAATGGCTGGGGACAGAATTTCTCGACCATGCTGTCCAACGCTGGAACGAGCTCGGTGACGGGTGTGCTGTCGCTGGCATCCAGCTCCAACAGCAGCATCGAGTCGACGTTGAACGCGGATATCACCAAGGAACAGAGCCTGATCTCGGCGCAACAGGCCAGCCTTACGGCGGAGCTGAACAGCGCTAACGAGATCATGCAGCAACTGCCCTCGCAGTTGGAAGGCGTGAATGAGCTTTACTCGGCGATCACAGGATACAACCAGAATTCGAACGGATAGGGAGATCGACGTAGATGTCAAGTTATCGGGAACATGCATTGGAAGGCGCTTCGGCCGTTGACCTGGTGGTGGCGCTTTACGACGGGATAATCCGTTTCCTCCACTCAGCCGCCTATGCGGTGGATCGCGGCGACGCGGATGACAGGCGAGCTGCGGTGAAACGCGCGCTCGACATCATTATTCACTTGCAGGCCAGGCTGCGCATGGACGTGGGGGGAAGGCCGGCACAGGCGCTCAGCGAGTTCTATGCATCGATCTTTGCCCAGATCCTTCAGGCATCGCAGTCGGGTTCTCGGCAGAAGTTCGAGCACGCCATCGACTGTGTCAGGAATGTTCGCGATGCATGGCGAGAAGTGGCCCGCGATCCAAAGGTGAATCCAGCGCCTCGGCAGGACCCAACAGCACAGCGCGCTGCAAGCTCTGGAGATTTCGACAGCTACGAAGCGGAGTCCGGCGTTGGAGCAGGTTCGCACTGGAATGCGTGAACTGGAGGCCCGTTCGATCTAGTCTGCGACGGTGAGCTCTTCTTCGAGCTGTTGCTTCTGGTAAAGGCTGGCATAATAACCATCGCGCGCCAATAGATCCTCGTGTCTGCCTAACTCGACAATGCGGCCATGATCGAGCACGGCAATCTGGTCGGCAGCGCGCACTGTAGAAACACGATGCGAGATGAGGATTGTTGTCGCCGTGGTTGTATATGAGCGCAGACCGCCTAGAATGCGCTCTTCCGTGTAGGTGTCTACGCTGGCCAGGGCATCGTCGAGGATCAGAATTGCCGGCCGTCTTAATAACGCTCGAGCAATGGCTGCGCGCTGTTTCTGTCCGCCGGAGAGAGTTACTCCGCGCTCCCCAACCATCGTTTCAAGTCCCTCGGGAAACTCCGCGAACTCCTGTCGAATGTGTGCCGCTTCCATCGCTTCCTGAAGTTCCTCTTCGCTCGCATCTGGCACGCCAAATCTCAGGTTTTCACGGATTGTCTCGCTGAAAAGAAATGTCTCCTGCGGCACCATGCCGATGTTTTTGCGCAGCACGGCAAGTGGATACTCGCGCACCGGTCGTCCATCGATGAGAAGTGAGCCAGGCGCGGCTTCGTGCATTCGCGAGAGCAGGCTGACGAGGGTCGATTTGCCCGAGCCAGTCGGCCCGACGATTGCCAGGCTCGAGCCGGCGGGAACTTTCAGGCTGATGTTATGCAGCACAGGCGTTTCGCCGTAACTGAAATCGAGATTGCGGAATTCGATTTCGCCTGCGAGCACAAGATCAGCCGGAATGGTCGAATCCGCGGCACTGTCGTTGATTGCAGGCTTGGCCTGGAGCAACTCATCAATGCGGATGACCGAAGCGGTTCCTCGCTGGAACAGGTTCACCACCCAGCCCACTGCGATGATGGGCCAGATAAGCATGATCATGAAGGTGTTGAACTCAACGAATTGGCCGACCGTGATGCGGTGCGACACCACCAGATGGCCTCCGGCGAGCAGCGTAATCACCATCGATATGCCGAGGATAAATTCGAGCGTAGGCCAGAGCATGCCCATTAACTGCACCAGCCGCAAAGAGCGGGCGATGTAGAGCCGATTCAGCTTTTCGAAGATGCCGATCTGGGATTCCTCGCGTGCGAAGGCTCGGACCAGCCGGGCACCGGAGTAGTTTTCCTGCGCCTGCGACGAAATCTCTGAGAAGCTGGCCTGGATGCGCTCGAAGCGGTCGTGAATGCGGTGGCCGAGATACTGAACGAGGATACTGGCCAGCGGCATGGGTGCCAGCGCTACCAAAGTTAGATATGGGCTGAGGTGAAGCAGGAAGTAGAGCGCGAAGACGGTGAAGAATACAGTATTTGCGCTGTACATCAGTGCTGGACCCAGCAGATTGCGCACTGCGTTCAGGTCGTTGGTCATGCGGGCCATGATGTCGCCGGTGCGGTACTTCTGATAGAAGCCTGAGTCCTGTTTTTCCAAATGGGTGAAGAGGTCGTTGCGCATATCGAATTCGATCTCGCGGGAGATGCCGATGAGTATCCAGCGCTGCGCGTAGAGGAAGATTCCCTTGACTGTAGAGATGCCGACCAGAAGTCCGGCGAAGAACAGGATCTGATGAAGGGTGGCGCCTTGCTTCAAACCGTCGATTGCCTTCTCGAGCACGCGCGGAAACTGAACTGCTACGGCATTGGTGGCGATGCAGGACAGTGTGCCCCACAGGTATCCCCAGCGGTAGCGGCGCATGTAAGCGAAGAGGGGGCGCAGATCGCGAAGCATTCTTCTATTGTACGGGGGAGGGCGTGGGCTGAGGCTGATGCTTTCTATTCGAACATCAGGTCGATCTTCTTCATCAGCAGGAAGAGCCGGCCTGGATGCGTCGCGAAAGGGGTGAACTCATATTCAAGGTAAAAATCGCGAGCGCCCTGCTTGGCGTCCACTACGACTGCCCAGCTGGAGACAAGTTTGGAAGCTCGCCATGCTTTGTGGAACGCGTCCATTAGCAGGGTTTCGCCAACTCCGGTTCCCCGCAGAGATAGGTCCCTTCCCATCATGCCAATGAGCGTTGCGCCGATGGGTCGCCTGGGAAGCTTCTTTTGAAGGCTGGGCGGTAAATCCACGCTGAGAATGGAGATCGGAGACAAGGTATAGAAGCCGGCAACAAACTTTCCGTCAGGAGTCAGGACAAAAGCATTTGTAACTCTCCTGCTCACATCCTGCCGAATGGGGTCGCCGCGGAAGTAGGCATCTACTGCAGCGATCCCACTCGAAAAGGCCGCTCGGTCGTGCTGTTCCCCAAGCGGCTCGAAGTATAGTTTAGTTTTCATAGAGTAGAGTCTCCTGGTAGCCCCACTCTTGAATACTCGGTCTCAAGGAAAACACCAGCGGACGCTTGATATTGAATCAACTCTTCAAAAAACGCCGTCTGTAGTTCTTTGCTGCCTGGGCTAGATGAGGACCCAGGACGGCCGGTTCCATCAAGGCAGCAGCAAAGATCTCAGCATCCGGTCGCTCAAGAGTCCAAGCGTCATACTCCCTGATCGTTTGCCTGGCATTTGCAACCGCATTCTGAACAATGAAATCCGTCACGGTAAGCCCTTTGATCTGGGCAGCCCTCTCAATCTCGGATTTCTGCTCGGGACGGAGCCTTACATCGATCCGTTGGCGGCCCTTCTGCGCGGTCTCATTGCCCATGGGTGTGACAGTGGCGGCCATGGTTCCTCCAAATCAATATGTACGGATAATATCCGTACCAAAATAGTATACCGCAGTCGTCGCAGAATGTTTTCTAGGTCGGTGTGCGGAGTAGGAGATAGCCCCCGACCAGGCCGAAGAGGACATCTGGGGACCAGGCGGCGAGTGCGGCGGGCAGATAGTTCACATTGCCCAGTGCGCGGAATAAGCTGTCGGCGACAAAGTAGGTGAGCGCCACACCGATGGCCACCGCAATGCCGGTCAACGAGCCGCGGCGGCCCATGGATAGCGCAAAGGGTATGGCCAGCCCGGCCATGACGACGGCGATGAGCGGGTAGGAAAGCTTGTGCCACAGGTCGAAGCGCAGCCGCATGGTGTCGAAGCCGCTCTGGCTCAGGGCGGAGATGTAACGCTGGAGCTCTCCGAAGTTCATCTCCTGAGACTGTTTTTCTTCCTTGGTAAAGTAGCCCGGCGCTTCATGAATCTCGTCAAAGGTAGTCTGCTGGAATTCGCGGTAATCCCTGGTGTGATCTCCCTGAAGGTCACGCTGCCAACCGTTCTGGAAGGTCCACGCGCCGTGGTCGGCGTCCCAGTAGACGCGCGAGGCAAAGATGCGTCGCGTGATGGCAAAGGTGGAGGGATCGAATTCAAAGACCGACAGGTTGGCGAACTCCTGCTGCGCGGCGTCGAAGAACTGGTAGTAGAAAATGCGTCCCGGCTCGCCGGCATTGGGATGGCCGAAGACCCAGCGCTGTTCGGGGTGCAGCACGGTCTGGGGCGGGCGGCCCTTGATGATGTTGCGCAGGGCCTCCTGGCGGCGATTGGCCTGCGGCAGATAGGTCTCGTCGAAGAGGAACAGGCTCACGGCCAGAATGGCGGCGATGCCAACCACCGGTACCACCAGACGATAGATGCTGATGCCAGTGGCTTTCATGGCGATGATCTCGCTATTGCGGTTGAGCACACCAAAGGTGACCAGCACCGCGATCAGCACCGCCAGGGGAGCGATTTGATAGAGCATGCTAGGGGTGAGGTAAATCAGATATTCGCCGACGATCGATAGGGCGGGGCGGTTGCGCAGAATGTCGCTGATGAGCTCAAAGAATGTGAAGACCAGCATCAGCATGACGAAGCCGCACAGAACGAGTAGGAACATGAAGAGAAATTCGCGGACGACGTACTCGTCGAGGATGCGCGGAAAGGCATGGCGCGCCGAGTTGCGCTGCATGGAGGGGAACATTCGCGCCGCGAATGGGCGCTTTGGGGCGCCGTTCGGTTCTGCAAGCGCCGGAGCAGTTTTGGGGCTGCGCGACATGAAGGACGTGATTGCGCTCAAGACGCGACCGCCGCTGGCCATTTGCCACAGCAGGAAGAGGCCGCCGGCCGCGAAGAGAAGATTCGCGAGCCAGACTGCGACGAATGCGGAGATCCAGTTTTGCTTGCCAAGTGCGGTGCCGAAGAGCGAGAGCGAGTAATAGAGGCAGACCAGCAGGATGGTGAAGACCCAGGCCGAGCTCTTGCCCCCGCGCCGAGACGTGACCCCAAGCGGAACGCCGACCAGCATGAGTACAAAGCAGGCAGCGGGATAGGAGAACCGCTTGTTTGCTTCGATGAGGAATCGCTTGCCGTCAGGGCCATGCGAAAGGCTCAGCAGTTCGTGCAAAGGCAACGCATAAATGGGTGTATCCACTCGGCCCAGGTGGCCCTCATTCTGCTGGGCCGGCGTGAACGGCAAATCGTCGACGGTAAAGGTGGAGATGTTGTATTGCTGTGGCTGGCCGGCCTCGGGCTGTTCGTGTTCGGTGCCGTCGCGCAGTCGCATCAGCAACGCCGTTGTCGAATCGCTCACCACCGTTGCCGACGCTGCGGTGGTAATCTTCGGCATTGAAGGGTCGGTGACGTCAGCTATGAAAACCTGGCGCCAGTTGGCCGCGCCGGTACCCGAGCGTACGTCCTGCACGTAAAGCACAGTGTTTTTGAATTCCTCGTGGAAGACGCGCGGCTCAATCTCATAGGAGGCCTGCGTGGCGAGGATACGGTCGAGGTTGAGGAGGCCCTGATTGGCGCGCGGGGCAACGTAGAGTGCGTTGAAGAGTCCAAGGATTGTGCCACCCACAGCGACAACCGAAGCGACGCGAACAAAGTAGCCGATGCCCAGTCCCGAGGCGCGCATGGCAATGATTTCACTGTCTGCGGCCAGGCGGCTTAGCCCCAGCAGCACGCCAACCAGAACCCCCATGGGGATGGTGACAACGAAGATGTTGGGCAGCGTGAAAAGGAAGGCCTCGGCCACGTTGGTGAGAATGGAACTGTTGCGCACCACCATCTCAAGGATGTGGGGCAGCTCGCGCATGAAGAGGATGAAAGTGAAGAGAGCGCACCCGATGAGCGCGTGGGAGAGAATTTCGCCGAGGATATAGCGGGTCAGGATGCGCAAGCGCGGGCTCCGCATGTAGTTTAACGTGCTGGGAGTGTCCAGGTCGCGCCCCCCACCCATTCATCATTGCTTAATTGCCGGATGAAGAATCGCGTGGCTGCCAGCTGCGCAGGCGAAGGCTATTGCCAAGCACGCAGACCGAACTGAGCGCCATGGCGGCAGCGGCCAGCCACGGGGAGAGCAACACGTGGAATGCGGGGTAGAACACACCCGCGGCGAGTGGGATGCCCAGCACATTGTAGGCCGCAGCCCAGATCAGGTTTTGGCGCATGATGGCAAGCGTGGAGCGTGCCAGGCGCAGCGCATTGGGGATATTCGCCGGATTGGCGCGCAGCAGCAGCACGTCGCCAGCTTCCTGGGCGAGATCTGCGCCGGTGCCCATCGCGATTCCGGCATCGGCCTCTGCCAGGGCAGCCGCGTCGTTGATGCCGTCGCCAACCATGGCCACGCGCAGGCCGCTCTTCTTCAATTCGCGAATGCGGGCCAGCTTGCCCGCGGGATTGAGTCCTGCCTCCACGTCTTCGATGCCGGCTTGCTTCGCGATCGGCGCAGCCGCGGCTGCGGAGTCGCCCGTCAGCATCAAGACACGCAGGCCGTCCGCACGGAGAGCCTTGACAGCATCGGCTGCATCGGGCCGGAGGGCATCACGTGCATCGAACACTCCGGCGGCCTTGTTGTCGATTGCCAGCCACAGCCGCGTTGCACCTGGCTCAGGCGGGGTGAGGGTTGACGGCATTGCAATAGAGAACTCGCGCAGCAGAGCATCGTTTCCGAGCACGCACTCATGTCCCTCGACTGTCGCAGTGAGGCCTCGGCCGGGAAGATTGGTCAGGGCTTCGGCTGGCTTCCACGTGAGCCCCTTGGTTTTTGCGCTGTCCAGAATCGCATGGGCAAGAGGGTGATTGGATCGTTCCTCAAGTGAAGCGGCAATCCGTAGTAGATCATTTTCGTTGCGGCCATCAAACGGACGGATGCCCGTGAGCACTGGACGCCCAACCGTGAGTGTCCCGGTCTTGTCGAGGGCAACGGCATCGACGTGTGCAAGCCGCTCCAGCGCTTCGCCACCTTTAAACAAGATTCCAAGCTGTGCCCCACGCCCGACGGCAACGGTGAGAGCCGCGGGCACGGCCAGCCCCATGGCGCAGGGGCAGGCAACCACGAGAACGGCGACTGTGTTGGCCAACGCCAGCGGCAGGGAGTGAGCGGCAATCAGCCAAACTGCAAACGTGACGGCGGCCAGCGCCAGCACCACGGGCACAAACACTGCGCTGGCGCGGTCGGCGAGCCGCTCCATGGGGGCGCGCGACTGCTGCGCCTGTCCGACCATGCGCGCGATCTGGGCAAGCACCGTGGCTTCGCCGAGCGACTCCGCCCGGCAGGTGACTGCGCCATCGTAGTTAAGCGAGCCTGCAAGCACGCGTCCGCCGGGCTCGCGCGGCAATGGGATAGACTCGCCGGTTAGCATCGACTCGTCAACCGAGGTGCGACCTTCGAGAATTGTTGCGTCCACCGGGAAACGCTCGCCGGGCAAGATCAGGGCGCTGTCGCCGGGCTTGATTTCTTCCAGCGGAACAACCGACTGCACGCCATCGCGAATTCGCCTGGCTGTGACTGGCCGCAGGTGCGAAAGCGAGTCCAGAGCCGACAGGGCGCGGCGCTTGGCGCGGGCTTCGAGCGCCTTGCCCAACAGCAGAAAGCCAACAATCAGCAGGACCGCGTCAAAGTAGACTTGCCGCTGTGGTGAGGGCCAAACCGTAGCGTACGCCGACCATACGAACGCGACCGTGGTGCCCAGGCTTACAAGAGTGTTCATGTTGGTGGTGCCGTGCCGTAGGCCGCGCAATGCGCTTGCATAGATTCCGCGCCCAGCCCATGCGAGTATCAGACCCGTCACCACCAGCAGCGACCAGCGAAGTGGATTTTGCGGGAGCGAGTAGAGCGCAGGCAATGTCTGCATGAGCGCGTGATCGAGAGTGCCCATCTCTCCGCCGAGTGGCATCGATAGCACCATGGCTGCGGCGCCAGCAAACAGCGTGATCAGAGCCTTTCGCTCAGCATCGCCGGTGTTGGGTTCGGCCACATGGCCCTGGGCCTCAGTACGAGGAAGTACCGCGTCGTAGCCGGCAGCTCGAATGGCTTCGATGAACAATTCGGGCTTCGTAATTTTCGGATCGAACTCCACCGTTGCGCGATTGGCCATCAGGTCGACGCGGGCCGTGGAAACACCCTTCGTATTGCGCAGCGCGGCTTCCACATGATGCTGGCAACTCGCGCAGGTCATCCCCAGCACTGGGAGTGTCATCGTTTCCGTGGCGCTCGCGGTCACCTACTGTTCCAATCGGGCAGGATAGCCGGCCTTGGCCAGCGCGGCAATCGCCGCTTCAGGCTCCTGTGCCTCTGGAGCCACAAATCGCGCCGCTCCGATGCGCACTTCTTTCACCTCAACGCCCGGCTCCGAAGCCAGCGCCTGGGTCACGCGGCGCACGCAGGACCCGCAGTGCATGTTGTCGATTCGCAGTGTAAACTCCGCCATGAAATCCTCTTTGTGTTCGATGATAGCGCGGGGCAAAAGGTCGCGCTGAGCCGGATTGATCGGGATCCGGATTGCAAAACCTCGCGCCGGCCACTTTGCGATTCACGGAACTGCGATTCAAGGAACTATGCTATGAGTGGACTGGGCAACGTGAACTAATTGAGGCCGTTTCTGGAGTGCGAGTTTGATGACGATGGAGCGTGAGTTTCCTGAGGCGCCGCGCATGGCGGTCGGCGCGGTAGTGGTAGACCGGGGCCGTGTGCTGCTGATGCGCCGCGGCCAGGAACCCGCCAAGGGCAATTGGTCGCTGCCCGGGGGCGGCCTCGAGCTGGGTGAGTCCCTTACCGAGGGCGTAGTGCGCGAGGTGCGCGAGGAGACCGGCCTGACGGTAGAGCCGATCGAACTTGTCGAGCTGCTGGACCGCATTCACCGCGAGGGCAAGCGGGTTCGCTACCATTATGTGATTGCCGACTATCTGTGTCGCGTGATTGGCGGCGATATGAAGGCCGCGTCCGATGCCGATGCGGTGCGCTGGGTTGACAGGGCAGAGTGGAACAGCCATAGCGCTCTCAAGCTCGACCCGATTACGGTCAGGGTGATTGAAATGGGATGGCAAATGGCCCGTGTGATCGACTCCGCGCTGCAAGCGCAAACGAGCAAGGAGGGCAGATGAAACCGTTCAAGAGTCTGCTTTTGTTGATCGCCATTGTGGTTCTCATCCTGGGCATCGACTTTTTCCTTCACCCGATCTTTTACCTCAACGGATGGACCTACTTCCAGGAGTGGAAAGACGGCGTCGAGAGCCGCGATGTGAATGTCAGCGGCATCCGCATACACTACATTGCCGAGGGGCCAGCAGGCGGCCAGCCTATCGTGCTGGTGCATGGGCTCGGAGTACGAGGCGAAGAGTGGGCTGCTCTTGCGCCGTATCTTGTTCAGGCCGGTTATCACGTCTACATGCCCGATCTGCCGGGCTACGGACGAAGCCAGAAGCCCGTGGATTTTTCCTATTCAGTGAGTGACGAAGCTGCCATGGTCGCTGGATTTATGGACGCGCTTGGGCTTAAACAGGTTGATCTCGGCGGTTGGTCGATGGGCGGCGGCATCGCGCAGCATGTGGCATTCAATCATCCTGATCGCATTCGAAAACTGATTCTGTTTGACGCAGTCGGCCTGAATGACTCGCCGGTCTTCGATACGCGGCTGTTCACACCCGAGAATGCCGATCAGCTTTTTCAGCTTCAAACGCTGCTCTCGCCTCATCCGGCTCAGTTGCCCGG
>Ga0182016_10002743_pt1 | contig 20446 bp, 17 predicted proteins | sample 712S2MmetaG_FD_120491 | JGI IMG/M metagenome (GOLD analysis project Ga0182016, IMG submission 120491) | Permafrost microbial communities from Stordalen Mire, Sweden - 712S2M metaG | ecosystem: Environmental > Terrestrial > Soil > Wetlands > Permafrost | place: Sweden: Stordalen | collected... | reverse complement strand
GTACGTCACGTACGGCGTCCCGTACGCTTTGGCGCGGCGTAGGATTCTCGCTTCCTTGCTGGTGCTGATGCCGTTCGCCGCGCTGCTGCTCGACGCGAAGTTCATGCGCGAGTGGACCTACGCGGCGGTCGTTCCCGCGATCGTGATCCTCGCGATCGCGGCGCGGATAAGGATCGAGCGCGCGGCGACGTAAATGTTTGTGCTGAGGAGCTGACGGAAATTGACGAACGAGGGGCCTGCCAGATGAAGTATGCGGAAGGTTTCGTCGATTGCTTAACGGAGCTTGGCTACACGCACTGCTTTTTCGTCGCGGGCGGCAATATCATGCACTTGCTCGATGCCGTTCGGACGCGCATGACGTGCGTTCCGTTCGTGCACGAGGTTTCGGCCGGCATCGCCGCCGAGGCTTTCAATGAAGCCGCGCGGGCGGGGCGCCGTGCCTTCGTGTTGGTTACCGCCGGACCAGGCCTTACGAACCTGGTAACGGCGATTGCGGGCGCTTGGCTCGAGAGCCGCGAGCTGCTCGTCGTCGGCGGTCAAGTGAAGCGGATTGACCTCTCGCGCGGTCTTGTCAGACAGCGCGGAATTCAGGAGGTAGACGGCGTCGCAATCGTTCGTCCGATTACCGTGGCCGCCGTACGCATGGACGAGCCGTTCGCTCAGGGCGAAATCGCGGCGCTGGTCCTACGCGGAAGGACCGGGCGGAAAGGCCCGGTCTTTATCGAGGTTCCGCTTGACGTGCAGGGGTCTCCGATCGACGCAGGTTGGCTTGGCGTCTTACCTAGCGCGGCCGAACAGCGCACCGCGGCCGCCGCGCGCGTCGTGGATGAAGTTCGCGTCCGGGTCAGGCAGTCGGAGCGCCCCGTCCTTCTGCTCGGAGGCGGCGTTTCTCGTCGCATCGCCGCGACCTTGCGCCGCGAGATCGAATCCGCCGATTTGGCCGTGATGACGACGTGGAACGCCTGCGATCGCGTAGATTCACACGCTCCCAACTACTTTGGCCGCCCCAACACGTGGGGCATGCGTTACTCGAACGTTCTTCTGCAGCAAGCGGACCTGTTGATTTCGGTTGGGACGCGGTTGGGACTTCAGCAGACGGGTTTCAATTGGCGAGCCTTCGCTCCGGTCGCGCACGTCGTCCAAGTCGACATCGATGCGGCGGAGCTGGAGAAAGGTCATCCGCGGGTCGACACCGCCATTTGCGCGGACGCAGACGACTTCTTAGCGCGGTTCCTCGAAGGCGGCGTCGGCGGGCACGAGGCATGGCTCGATTTCTGCCGTTTCGTCAAGGGGACGCTACCGCTCGCCGAGGCGCGAAACGTCCACGGACCTGGGTTCGTCGATCCCTACGAATTTGCCGCGCAGCTCTCCGCCGCTTGTAATTCCACGGATATCGTCATTCCATCCAGTAGCGGGGGATCGTTCACGACCATGATGCAGGCCTTCGCGCAGAAGTCCGGTCAAACGATCGTTTCGAACAAGGGTCTAGCCGCCATGGGCTACGGCCTCGCTACGGCGATCGGCGCCGGTCTCGCCTTCCCCGATCGCCGAACCATCCTCACGGAGGGCGATGGAGGATTCGCACAAAACGTTCAGGATATTGCTACCGTTCGCGCTAACGATATGACGCTAAAAATGTTCGTTCACAGCAACGAGGGTTACGCATCCATTCGCATGACTCAGCGCAACTATTTCGGTGGTGCCTACATCGGTTGCGACCGCGCTACGGGTCTGGGCTTCCCCAACTGGGTCGATTTGTTCCGCGCGTACTCGATTCCGTGCCTCGAGTTGGACGAAAGCGGACTAAGCACGCCCGGCGCGCTCGAGCAGATGGAAATGCCGGGACCGGCTGCCTTCATCGTTCCGATCGATCCCGAACAGACGTATTTTCCAAAGATCAGCAGCGTTGTGACGTCGTCCGGCGACATGGAATCGGCGCCCTTACATCTCATGACTCCGGACCTCGAGCCCGAAACGCTGCGGCGCGTGCTCGGCACTCCGGGCTTTAAGGCGTCGACGAAGTGAACAAGATCGAACATGAGATGCTGGAGATCGTTCGCCATGGCGCCGACGCGTACGGTATGATCGGCGTCAAAGCCGAGTTTGAAGCGGAAGGAACGCGCACGGACGAGTTGCTCCGGCTGGTTGAAATAGCTCGACGGGCTAACGTGAAGCTTGCCGTGAAGATCGGCGGATGCGAGGCTATGCGCGACTTGCTCGAGGCCAAGCAGATCGGCGTCGATTACATCATCGCGCCGATGATTGAATCGCCGTACGCTCTGAGCAAGTTCATTGCCGGCAAGCGGGCCGTCTTTAGTCAGGAAGTGACGCACGATACCGACTTTCTGTTCAACCTCGAAACGGAGACGGGCTTTGCAAATCGGGTCGCGCTGTGCGATCTAGCGGCAACGGTTGACGGTGCCGACGGCGTCGTGTTCGGCCGGGTCGACTTTTCGGAGTCCATTGGCGCGCATCGAGACTCGATCAACGACCCGAAAGTAACGTCCAAGGTCTTAGAAGTCGCCGCGCTATGTAAGGATCGAAACTTGGATCTGGTCGTTGGCGGCGGCGTCTCGATGGACGCAATTCCAGCCTTGCGGGAAATTCGCAAAGTGCACCTTTCGCGTTTCGAAACGCGAAAGGTGATTTTCGCCGCGTCCGCGCTGGAGGAGCGCAACATCGAAGAGGGTCTTCTCAATGCGGTTCATTTCGAGCTCCTGTGGCTGATGAATAAGCGCGATTATTACGGCTCGATTCACCGAGAGGACGAGGCACGGATCGACATGCTGGAGAAGCGGTGGCGCGTCTTAAACAGGCCGAGGCCGCCGGCCACGTGAGTCGCGTACTCGTAACCGGCGGTTCGCGCGGGATCGGGCGCGCCATTTGCACTCGGTTTGCCCAGGCCGGATACGAAGTGTTGCGCCCGACCCGATCCGAATTGGAACTTGCCGACCCCCGTGCCGTTCGGGAATACGCCGGATCTCTGGCCGGCGTCGACGTGCTCGTCAACAATGCAGCCGAAAACGTTCCGAACCCGATAGAGCGCTTCGACTTTCGGGACTTCGAACGGGCGGTTGCGGTCAACCAGACCGCGCCTTTCCTGCTCATGAGCTCGATCGGTGCGCGAATGGCCGAGCGTGGCGAGGGACGCATCGTGAACGTGAGCTCCGTGTATTCGAAGGTGAGTCGAGCGGGACGCTCGACGTATTCGACGACGAAGGCCGCGCTAAACGGCGCCACGAGAGCCTTCGCCGTCGAACTCGGTCCTCGGGGCGTCCTCGTGAATGCGGTCTGCCCCGGTTTCGTCGATACCGACCTCACCAGGCAGAACAACACGCCCTCCGAGCTCGCCGAGCTATGCGCGCAGGTTCCGTTGGGACGGTTGGCGCTTCCGGCCGAGGTTGCCGAACTCGTCTATTTTTTGGGATCGAATCTGAACACGTATATAACCGGCCAGATTATCGCAATCGACGGTGGTTTCCTAAGCACGTGATCTCCGGCGACGGCCTTCGTATCGGATCGAACCAGGGTGACTACGTCGTCAGGAGCGTCGAAAGCGCTCGCGAGCTGGTTGCGGCCATAGGACCCGATTCCAATACGTTCCTCTTGATCGACGAACGGTTGCGGTCACTTTACCCCGGGCTCGTTGGGGCCTTCGACGAAGGCCTTACGACTTCGATCGTCGCGTCCGAAGATGCCAAGAGCTTAGATTCGGTCGGCGTCGTGTGCGCGTTCTTGCAAGACCGTGGCGCGGGTAGAGCGTCCAGGCTCGTCGTGGTCGGGGGCGGCATTCTTCAAGACGTGGGAACGTTCTGCGCGCACGTTTACCATCGCGGACTGACGTTCGACTACGTTCCGACGACCCTGCTATCGATGGCCGATAGCTGCATTGGGGCCAAATGCGCGATCAATCTCGGCTCATTCAAAAATCAGTTGGGCTTCTTTCAGGCGCCCAGGACGGTTCTTAGGTGGAACGGATTCCTCGAAACGCTTTCTCACGACGACGTGCGATCGGGGTTTGGCGAGATTCTCAAGCTGGCCGTTATCGGAGGCCGCGGCGCATACTCTCGATTTGAAGATCACCTCGATCGTTACGGCTTCGACGTAGCTCGTTCCAGCCCGATGATCGATCTCGCTCTTAACGTCAAGAAACCGATTATCGAAGTGGACGAATACGATAAGGGCCTGAGAAAGACGTTAAATTACGGCCACACGTTCGGACATGCCCTCGAGAGCGCCAGCGAAAATCGGATACCGCACGGGTTGGCCGTAGCGTGGGGAGTCGATCTAGCCAACTACGTGGCTTGGAAAACGGGCGCGTGGTCGGAACGCGACTTTACTCGCGTCCACCAGACGATCGTGCGGCATTTTGCCTTCGCGGCCGACGAAGCGCAAGACTCGACGGCGGTGGTCCGTTCCATGAGAGCCGATAAGAAGGCGACGTCTTCTCACGTCACGTTGATTCTTCCAGACGCGAATTGGCAACTCAGGTTGGTGGAGACGGCCCTCGATGAAGAGTTGCGAGAGTTGATCGGAAGTTACATGGAACTTCGCGGCCGCGAGTCCTGATTCGACTCTAGTTTCCCGCCGCAATACTCGCGATCGAGCGGGCGACGTGCCGCATCTGCGATGCGTCGAGTCCCGGGTAGGTTCCCAGCCAAAACACGCGGTTCATGATGACGTCGGCGTTTGCGAGATCGCCGACGACGCGAAACTTCGCGTTGCGGTATGCGGGCTGACGCGTAAGATTCCCGGCGAACAACAGCCGCGTCCCGATCCTTCTATCCGCCAGGCCGGACACCAAGACGTCGCGAGAGACCGGAGCGTTGGGAAGTAGTCGTACCGGATAGCCAAACCACGAGCATTCGCCGCCCTCGATCGTTTGCGGGAGCGCCAGCCAGTCGATCTTGGAGAGTTCGTGGCCGAGAATGGCCGCGTTCTCGCGGCGCTTGGCTAGGAACTCGTCGACCTTATCGAGTTGGGCGAGACCCACCGCCGCTTGCATATCGGTTAGTTTGAGATTGTATCCTATATGGCTGTACGTGTATTTGTGATCGTAGCCGAACGGCAGATCTCCGAGTTGCCACGCGAACCTCTTACCGCACGTGTTCTCCTTTCCGGGAGCGCACCAACAATCGCGGCCCCAGTCTCGAAACGATTCGACGATTTTACGAATACGTGGAGATTGCAGCATAACGGCTCCGCCCTCTCCCATCGTGAGGTGGTGCGCGGGATAGAAGCTCACGGTCGCAATGTCGCCGAAGGTCCCGACCTGCCGGCCGTTTAGCTTCGCGCCGACCGCGTCGCAGGTATCTTCGATCATGACGAGTCCGTGCTTGCGGCAAAAGTTTCGAACGAGCTCGGCATCGTACGGGTTCCCCAGCGTATGGGCTAAAAAGACCGCCTTCGTGCGGTCGGAAAGCGCCGCTTCGAGCTGCGAAAGGTCCGCATTGTACGTCGAGAGCTCGCTATCGATAAAGACCGGAACCGCTCCGTTTTGGATGATCGGATTCACCGTCGTTGGGAATCCGGCAGCGGCCGTTATGATCTCGTCGCCGGGGCCCAGAGTGGACCGACCGAAATCGGACGATCCCATCGCGCAGACGGCGAGAAGATTGGCGCTCGATCCCGAGTTCACGAGGACGCATTCGCGTACGCCGAACCATTTGGCAAAGCGGCGTTCGAATTCTTCGGCAAACCGGCCCGTCGTGAGCCAGAAATCGAGCGCGCTATCGACGAGGTTGACCAATTCCCGTTCGTCGAAATGGCGTCCCGAAACGGCGACGCCGTCCAGGTCGGGATCGAATTCCCGGGTCAAAAAAGCCGTCTTGAAGTAATCGCGAACTTGGGCTAGGATTTGCGCGCGCGCGGCTTGCGCCTCTCGATCCGTCGAACGGTCGACTAGCATGCGAGATACCGCACGTACCAATCGATGGTTTCGCGAAGGCCCTGTTGGAGCGTGTGCTTAGGGGACCATCCCAGAACGTCGCGCGCCTTCGTGGAATCTAACGTTTGCCGGGCTATTTCGAATTTCGCCGTGCCGAGAATCTGTGGATCCGTTTCGACGTTCATCGCCCGTTGGATCTCGCGCACCATACCGATCGCGGAGATTTCGGACTGGGGGCCGAAGTTGAAAGCTTGCCCGGTAACCTCCGTGCGATCGAGCTGTTCGGCGAGCGCCAGATAAGCGGATACCACGTCGCGGACGAAGAGATAGTCGCGGGTCGGCGAGCCGTCGCTGCGCAGAAGGGGGCGCTGGTTCCTCACGAGACTGCGGATGGTACCCGGAACGATCCGGCTCCAGTTGAGATCTCCGCCGCCGTAGATGTTACCGCAGCGGGCGACGGCGATCGAGAGTCCGTACGTGCTCGCATACGCGAGCGAAATGAGGTCGGCGCAGCTCTTCGATACGTCGTATGGATGTCTGCCGCGGAGCGGCATCTCCTCCGTGTACGGAAGCACCGGCGATTCCCCGTACGCTTTGTCGCTTGATGCGACGACGATTCGCGTCGCCAGGCCGGGAAGACGCCGTGCGGCTTCTAGAAGATTGTACGTGCCGCGTACGTTGCTTTCGAAGCACTCGAGTGGGTCGCGGAGCGCTGCGCCGACGATCGTTTGAGCGCCGAGATGAAACACGACGTCGACTTCGTGCAGATTTAGCGCGCGGCTGCAACTGGCGACGTCGGCCAGGTTTCCGTTGACGATCGCGCATCGTTCCGAGATGCCGTCGCGAAAGAACCGAGAGCGGGGGTCGACGTCGATCACGAGGGCCGCCACGGAAGCTCCGAGCGAAAGGAGCGTTTCGCAGAGCCACGCTCCGACGATCCCCGTGGCCCCGGTGACGAGAACGCTCCGATCGCGCCATTGGAACATCAGCGATCGCGAACCCAGGGGGCGGAACCTGAAGCCCAGAGCTCTTCGAGAAGACGCTTGTCGCGCAACGTGTCCATCGGTTGCCAGAATCCTTCGTGTTTGAAGACCGAAAGCTGGCCGTCCCGCGCTAATCCCGCAAGGGGCTCGTGTTCCAGCAGCGTTTCGTCGCCGCCAATACGCTCGAAGACTGCCGGTTCGAAAACGAAGAAACCGCCGTTGATCCAGCCTTCGTGCGTCTGCGGCTTTTCGGAAAAGGAGGTGACGCGATCTCCCTCGATCTCCAAGACGCCGAAGCGAGCCGGCGGTCTGACTGCCGTTACGGTCGCTAGCCGGCCGTGCGATTTATGAAAGCGGACGAGGTCGGCAACGTCGATCGAAGCGAGGCCGTCCCCGTAGGTGCACATGAAGGTCTCGTTCCCGATCACGTCCGCCAAACGCTTGAGCCGGCCTCCGGTCATGGTATCTAAACCCGTGTCGATGAGGTGCACCTTCCAATCGCTGCGACGGCGCACCCGAACGTCGATCTCTCCGGTCGCAAAGTCGACCGTGACGTCGTTGTTCGATGCGTATATCGACGTGAAGTAGTCCTTGATGAGTTCTTGGCGATATCCGCAAGCGACGACGAACTCCTTGAAGCCAAAATCGGCGTAGATCTGCATCAAGTGCAAGAGGATCGGTTTTCCGCCGATCTCGACCATTGGCTTGGGGCGTGCGGCAGTCTCCTCGGTCAGTCTCGTCCCTAGGCCGCCCGCAAGTAAGATGACTTTCATAAATCCGTGCATTCAGGCGTTCTGGAGAAAAGGGGGTCGGTCCTCGGGCTCGGAGCCGCTAGGAAGGTCTGAGCGACCGCCATGACCGATAATATCGGTGCTTTGGACAAGAAGCTTATCTCCATTTGCACGCCGGCCTACAACGAATCTGCGTGCGTCGACGATCTCGCCGACCGGCTCGCCAAAGTCTTCGACTCGCTTTCCGAACGATACGAGTTCGAGGTCATCGTCTGCGAAAATGGTTCGAGCGACGATACCTACGAGAAGCTTCTCGCGATACACGCGCGGGACCGCCGCTTTAAGGTGGTTCGTCTTGCGCGAAACTTTCTGACCGAGGGTGGCTACACCGCCGCGTTGAGCTATGCGGGTGGCGACGCGGCCATCATTATGAACTCGGACCTTCAGGACCCTCCGGAGTATATTCCCGAAATGATCGGGTTGTGGGAAAAGGGTTACAAGAACGTCTACGCCGTCGTATCCCGGCGAACCGGCGAGAGCGCCTTTCGCCGGTTTTTCGCAAACGCGTTCTATGCCTTGGCGTCGGTTCTGAGCGAGAATCCGATACCGCGAAACGTGAGCGATTTCCGTCTCGTCGATCGCGTCGCATATAGGACCTACCTAGCGATGCGAGAGCGCTATCGAATCGTCCGTTTCATCTGGCCGTGGATGGGTTTCAGCTCTATTGGAATAGATACGGAGAGACCCGTGCGCGGCGGCGGCCGTTCGACCTTTCGCTTCTTTTGGATGGTCCACGCGGGCGTTCGTTGGATTCTGTCGCAGACCCGGACGCCGCTCGTCGTTATCCCGATTTTCGGACTTGGTTTAGCCGGCTTGTCGTTCGCGCTCTTCGTCTTCGAGACGGTGCGCGCCGTCGTTCGAGGCGTCCCGTTCGACGGCTACGGAACGATCGTCGGCTTGATGCTCATGCTTTTCGGCTTCTTGTTTCTCTTTTTGTGGATGGTTGCCGAGTACGTCGGCATGATTTTTGAAGAGGTGAGGCATCGTCCAAATTTCATCGTCGAAGAAACGCGCGGCCTCGACGGAGTGAGCCCCGGACCGGAAAACCTGGCGCGATGAAATCGAGCCCGCTAGGGCAGGATCTTGACGATATCGTAGATCGTTCGCACGATGACCTCGAGGCGCTGCGCGGATCGCGACTCTTTATTTCGGGCGGAACGGGATTCGTCGGAAAATGGCTTCTGGAGACCGTGCTTTGGGCCAACGCACGTATGAATCTCGGCCTTCGCGCTACGGTCCTGACCCGCGATCCGGAAGGTTTCGAAGGTCGTTCGCGCCGCTTGTCTTCGGCGAAAGAGATTTCCGTCATCCGAGGGGACGTACGCGAGCTCGACGTTCGCGACGCGGCGTACGACGGAGTAATTCACGCGGCGACAACTGCCAGCGCCGAACTGAACGAGCGCGATCCCGCCCTCGCTTTTGAAACGATCGTAGAGGGCGGCCGTCGGATGCTGGAATTCGCGGCCCGTTCGGGCGCGATACCGGTCTTATTCACCAGCTCGGGGGCGGTTTACGGCACTATGCCCCAAAGCCTCGAGCGCTTCGCGGAATCCTATCGCGGCGCACCCGATCCGCTCGAGCCGAAGTCTGCCTATCACGAGGGCAAGCGCGTATGCGAGCTTCAGTGCGCGCTCTACGCACGATCCTCGCATATAAGACCGAAGATCGCACGAATGTTTGCGTTTCTTGGCCCGTACCTTCCACTCTCCCGGCACTTCGCTGCCGGAAACTTCGTTCGCGACGCCTTGGCGGGCTCTTCCGTCGACGTTCGCGGCGATGGAACGGCGGTTCGTTCCTACCTGTACGCCGGCGACATGGTGACCTGGCTGTTGGCAATCTTCGTGCGAGGCAAGCCGCTGCGGGCTTACAACGTGGGCAGCGAGTCCGCTCTAGATATGAAGAACCTCGCCGACGCGGTCGCGTCGTGCGTTTCTCCGCGCCCCTCAGTGCGAATCCTTGGCGAACCTGGCGCCGGCGCGCCCGATCGTTACGTACCGGACACCACGCGGGCGCGCGCGGAACTCGCCGTCGGCGAGACGGTTCCCCTACGCGTGGCCCTCGAGCGAACGTTTCGCTTCTACCGGTCGGAGCCGGACGTGGATCTCACGTGATCTTCACGGCGTTTTATCTCATCGTTCTGTTGCTCGTCTTCGTCGAGCTTCGCGTCGTTCCGGAACCGCGACGCCTGCGGACCCCGCGATTGCCTCTCTGGCTCGTCGTTTCGTTTCTGGTCGTCAGCTATGCGATTCAGCTGGGTATCGAAGCCTTCGCAGCGAATTCCGGGGCGCGCTCGCTACGGCATGAGTTGCCGCTGCCGGTCGTAACGCGCTCGATGGACCTTCCGACGCTCGTCGCTCTCCTCACGATTGCGATCGCCGCAAGCCAGTCGTACGCGCTTCTCGTCCTTTATCGCGCGAAACAGTCTGTTTTGCCGATGGCCCTGGGGTTGCTTTTGATGCTCTGCGCATCGGTCGCGGCTCCGGCGCTAACGAATGGCGACGCGTACGCGTACGTGGGAAACGCCTTGCTCGGCGCGCGCGCGTATGCGCCGCCGTCGGTCCCGTTCCCCGGTGAATTCTCCGTTATCAACAAGCTCTGGCACTTGCCCATGACCCCGATGACGTACGGCCCGCTCTGGCCGGTCGTCGCGAGTCTCGTTTCGGGCGCGGTCCCAACGCTCTTCGGAAAGCTGATCGCCTTTCGCCTTTACGGCGCCGCGCTGCTCTTATGTTTACTCTCGATTTTACGGTCTATGGGACTGCCCGCGAGGATCATCGGTATCGTCGCACTCAATCCGGCCATTCACCTCGAATTCGTAGCCAACGCACACAACGACCTAACGGCAATCGTGATCGTTTCGCTCGCGGCCGTTCTGGCGGGATCGGCGCCGTTCGCCGCAGGCGCTCTCGTTGCGACGGCCGGCTTAGTCAAGTTGCCTTACGTTGTATTGGGACTACCCGTTCTCGCGGCCGCTCGCCATCGGGTTGCCGTTGCTCTGTTTGCCGTCGGGCTCGTCGTTGCCGTTTCGTGGATTGCGGGCGGCGTACCGTATCTTCGCGCGCTGACGCAGCACGTCGCAGGTGCTCCGTCGGTCGACCCCGTCCACGCGATCGCGTCGATCGCAGCGCTGGCAGCGATTTTGGCAGCGTTTTTTGGACGCAGGCGCCTGCGCAGCGCCGTATGGCTGATGCCCGCGCTAGGTGCGTATCTCGACTCTTGGTACATGTTCTGGGGCTTCCCGTACGCGCTCGGCAGGCGGCGAGTTCTCGCCAATCTGTTGCTATGGTTTCCTTTGGTCGGAGCCCTCGTCGATCTGACGCTGGTCCAAGTCTGGACGTTACCGCTTGTAGCGTCGGTTATCGTTGCCTATCTGTTGCTGAATCGCCCCGGCGCCGTAAGGAAGGCGGCGGATCGTTGATATTGCTCGTTCCGTATGCGGCGGCCCTCACGCTCCTCGCGTTCGAAATGTGCGGCTTCTTGCCGCGTCGCGGCTTGCGAACGCCCGCACTCCCGCCTTGGATTTGGGTCGGCGCCATCGTGGGGACCTACGGCCTTCAGATCGGGCTCGTCTGGTTTGGAGCGACCCATGCGAGCCCTCTGCCGGAGTGGCGATTGCATATGCCGTTACCGGTACTCTTCACGGGTACGACGGATCTCGACGTCGTCTCCGCCGCTTTCCTGGCGGCGGGAGCGATTCAATCGTACGCTCTGCTGGCACTGTACCGGTCCGTACCCTCGCGCGGACTGGTGTTTGCGGGATGCGCTGCCTTGCTCGCAATTTCCGTCGCGTCGCCCGTCCTGGCGAGCTTCGACTCCTATTTGTATGCGCGTGCGTCGATCATCGGACCGTTGGCGTGGGCGCCACCGAACGTTTCGTGGTTGGGTGAGTATCGAATCATCGATCTTTGGTTCAAGAAGCCGGCATATCTACCGTATGGTCCGTTGTGGCTCGTCATCGTTCGTCTCGTTTGCGCGGCCCCGACGACGATATTCGGCAAGATCATCGCGTTACGCGTTTTCGGCGCTGCTCTCGTTATTGCGCTGATCGTGTGCATGGGCGCGCTGAGGTTGCCCAGGCGCTTGCTCGTGGTGGCGGCTCTGAATCCGGCCATCGCGTTCGAGTTCGTCGCAAACGCGCACAACGATATCATCGCAATCGTCATATTGACGGCCGCCGCGGCGCTCGCGGGACGCCACCGGCTGGCGGCGTTGGGTCTGTTCGCGGCAGCGGGGCTCGTCAAACTCCCGTACGTCGTCTTGGGCCTCCCGCTGTTCGCGCGCTTGGTTCCGGCCTGGCAGCGTTACGCCGGTTGCGGCTTGGCGATCGGGACGACGCTAGCCATCTCGTGGTTCGGGGGCGGGCGGACTTACCTGCAGGCGTTGCGTGGGCACGCCACCGCATCGCCGCAGCAGGATCTCTTTCACATCGTTCCCGTCGCGTGCGTCTTGATTTTGATCGCCGTCGCCTTCGCGGGAGGTCGTCGCCTTATTTCGGCCGTCTGGCTTTTTCCAGCCATTGGGGCGGTCGGAATACCCCTGATCTTTCCCTGGTACGCGATTTGGGGCTTTCCGTACGCAGTCTCCCGGCACCGGATCCTCGGGGCGTTGCTCGTCACGTTCCCGTTCGTTACCGCCCTTATTCTTCCGGAGTTCATGCGCCTGTGGACGCTGTTCGTCGTTTTCCCCCTCGTCGTCGCGCTTTCGTACCGGCCACCGGATCGTTTCCTTCAGAGCTTTGCGTCTCTGCGACTCGATGCGTTGGGGAATCGAGACGCCCAAGCCGCCGGCTTGGAGATCCCCGGTTAGCGGCTAGTTGCCTGCGGGCTGGGCGGAGGCTTCCGAGTGCGCCAGCTTGTCGTTCACGAACTGCAGCGCGCGCTGCAACTGCACGTCCTTGGCGGGTTCGCCGAAGCGCGGCGCCTTGTTCTCGACGACGACGACGTCCGGCGCGATGCCCAGATGGTTGATGTCGCGGTTGTGCGGCGTGAGGTAACGAGCCGTCGTGATCTTCACGGCCGACCCGTCTCCGAGCGGAAAGACCGTCTGCACGACGCCTTTTCCGAACGTGCGCGTTCCCATGATCGTCCCGACCGCGCTGTCTTGGATGGCGCCCGACGTAATCTCGGATGCCGACGCGGTGTGCCCGTTGACCAGTACGACGAGGGGTACGGGCGCGATGGCCGTGTCGTCGGCCTCGCGCGTCGTGATGTTGGACGCTCGCGACTCAACCGAGACGATCGGTCCGGTGGCGATGAATTCGGAGCTGACTGCCACCGCCGCCTCGAGATAGCCGCCGCCGTTGTCGCGAAGATCCATGATGACGGCGCGCATGCCTTCCTGCTGCAAGCGCGCAAGCGCCGCCGCGAGTTCGTCGCCGGTGTCGCGACCGAAGACGGTCAAGGCAACGTAGCCGATCTTACCCGGAAGCATCTTCGAAAACACGCTCAACTGGTGAATCTTCGCGCGCGTGATGACGATCGGCGCGAGCGTCGTGCCGGCGCGCGAAATCGTAAGCGTTACGTTGGTTCCTTGTTTGCCGCGCAAGTGCGAGCTGGCCTTGTCGATCGTCATGCCTTTGGTCGATAGGCCGTCGATCGCGACGATGAGATCGTCCTGCTGAATGCCGGCTTTGTCGGCCGGGCCGCCGGGCACGACGTTGCTCACGCTGATGTACTTGCTCGGGTCGTCGCTTTGAATGACGATTCCGGTTCCGCCGAAGTCGGCGCCGTCCAGATCCTGATTCAAACCGCTGTAGTCACTCGGCTTGAGGAAGACCGTGTAGCGGTCCTTGACCGAGTTCATCATGCCCGAGATCGCGCCGTAGCTGAGTTCGCGCTCGTCCACTTTTCCGCCGGCTTCCCGCTGCGCGGTTTCGACGGCGACGTCGATCGCGCTCAAATTGACGCGGTCGGAGCTGTCGGCATGCATCTTCGGCAGCGACGGGGCCTTGACGCCCGACGCCGTCATCACGGAGAGAATTCCGGCTCGCGCGCCGTCGAGCACGGCCTGGTCGTCGACCTTGCGGTAGAAGTCCTGGGTCAGATGCTGGTAGCTGGCTTCGATCTCGCCCATGTCCGTGGGAGAGAGCGTTTCGCGGACGGCCGCGGAGGACGGGCCGAGCAACATGGGCGCGAACAGCGCGCCGGCGAGAACGAGAACGAAAATGCGCTTCATAGTGCCTTACGAACGAATGAGGCGTTGCAAACGTGCCTTGGCGGCCTCGAGTTGTTTGTCGTTGGTCGATCCGGGCCAGATCAGCGGGTCCTGCTCGATCACGACGTCGGGCGTAATGCCGCGGTGCTGGATGTCGCGCCCCAACGGCGTCACGTAGCGCGCCGTGGTGATTTTGAGCGACCCCTGGTCGGGCATGCGGTAGACGTTCTGCACGACGCCCTTGCCGAAGGTCTTCGTGCCGATGATCGTAGCGGCGCGATAGTCCTGGAGCGCGCCCGAGGTGATCTCGGAGGCGCTGGCCGTGTACTTGTTGACGAGCACGACGATGGGCCCGAGATTCGGAATCGCGTCTCCGTTCGCCGATTCGACGTCGCGATTTCCCGCGCGATCGATCGTGGAGACGATCGTCCCCTGCGGGATGATGAAGCTCGAGATGTCGACGGCCGCCCTCAGAAGGCCGCCGCCGTTGTCGCGCAGGTCGAGGATGTAGCCCTTCGCGCCGTTGGTTTTTCCTTGAAGCAGAGCGCGGTGCACTTCGTCGGCCGAGGTCGTTCCAAAGTCGGCCAAACGGATGTACTCGATATCGCCTTCTTTTTTTGCCAACACGGTCGGAACGTGAATGACGTCGCGAACGATGGAGTAGGAATGCTCGGCCGTGGCGGGCGTGCCGGCGTGGGCCGGTTCGTGCGCGTCGAGGAGCACCTTGGTGCCCGCGGGTCCGCGAATCAGCCCCTCGACCGAGCTGAGCGGAACGCCCTTGATGGCGTGGCCGTCGACCGAATCCAGGACTTCCTGCGGCTTCATGCCCGCGCGCGCGGCCGGCGTTCCCTCGATCGGATAGATCGTGATGAGTCCGTCCTTCGCCTCGTCGATGTACACGCCGATTCCGCCGAAGTCTCCGCCGGAAAGCAGCTCTTCCAGGCTCTGCGCTTCGTGCGGTGACATGTACTCGGTATAGGGATCCTTCACCGACGACATGATGCCGCGCAACGCCGCCTGCGTCAGCTCGGAATCGCCCGACGGCCCGAGCCGCTTGGCGTAACGGTCTTTCGCGTCGGCAAGAAGCTTCTCGGCCAGAACCGCGTCGTCGCTTTGCGTTCCGGTTGCGGTTTCTTGCGGAAGCGTCGCATCCGGTACGGCATGCTGTAAGACGCCGATCAGCGCCTTACGCTCGCCGGCGATCGGAGTCTGCGGGTCGATCGGGCGGTAGTAATTCGTCTCGAGTTTCTGCAGTGCCAGGTCCACGAGCTCCGAGTCCGAGCTCGCGCCGAGCTGCGCGGAAGGCCCCGAGAGGTCGAACGCCAGGCCCCCGCCGTCGGCCGCGGACGCCGCGTTGCGATGCCCCAAATAAAAGAGGCCGGCAGCCGCGAGGGCGACGACGACAAGCGCGGCCATAAAGGCGCGGGTCCAAGAACTCATATTCACCTGTATCTACCCTGCCGGAAGAGCCTGGGTTTCTCTTGGGGGGTTAGACGGCCGCGCGGTGCCGCCCCGTTGATCTAGTGCAGGTGGGCGGCGGGGTCGACGGGTTTGCTGTCGATACGGACCTCGAAGTGGAGGTGCGGGCCGGTGGCGTCGCCCGTCATCCCGACCGCTCCGATGGCCTGGCCGCGCTGAACTTGCTGGCCGACCGAGGCGTACATCGCCGAAAGGTGGCCGTAGCCCGTAGAATAGCCGCCGCCGTGGTCGATCAAGATATAGTTGCCGTAGCCGCCGTACCACTGCGCCATGATGATCGTCCCGGAGGCGGCCGCCGTGACGGTCGTTCCCGTCGGAGCGGCGATGTCCAGGCCCTGGTGAAACTCCGGTCCTCCGCCGTTCGGATTGCGGCGCCAACCGAAGGGCGACGTAATCGTCCCGGTGACGGGCCACGAGAATTGACCGCCGGAGTTGTCCGATCCCGAGCCCGCGGAGCCTGCAGCGATGCCGGATGCTTTCCGCTGCGCCTCGAGTTCGCGCTGACGCTCTTGAATGAGGCCTTCTAGTTCGGACTCCTCGGCTGCGGAGAGATCTTCCATCTCGGCGACCTGCGCCTGCACGTGCTGCCGCTGGGCGTCGGCGAGGTCCACGAGGTTGCGACGCTCCGACGCAAGCGCGTCGAGTTGGCTTTCGGCTTGCCGCTGCGCTTCTTGCTGCTGCTGCAAAGCCATTTGCGTTTGTTCGAGCTGCGCTTGAACCGCCGAGACGCGCTGCTCCGCGTCGCGCCGCGCGCGGACGGCGCGCTGATTGGCCGCGATGAGCAGGCGTAAGTCTTGCCAGCGTTCGACGAAATCGCTAAACGACTTCGCCGAGAGTAGGACGCTCAAGTAGGTCAGGTCGCCGTTTTCGTAGATGTCGACGAGCCGGCGCTTGAGTGCGTCGTCGTGCCGTTTCAGAGAGTCCTGGGCCGCTTTGAGCTGCACCGTGTTCCATGCGATGCGGCGCTGCGTGGACGCTTCCTGAGCGCCCAATTCGTCGAGTTGCACGTTCACGTTCGAGATCGCCGCGTTGGTCTGTTGCAGTTGGCTCTGCAAGTTGACGACGCGAACGGTCGCGGCGTGCAGTTGCGTCTTCTTGTCGTGCAGGGCCGCCTGAATCTGCTGCTCTTTGGCGCGGTGCGCCTCGATGCGGTCCTGGATCGAATCGGCCAGCGCCAGACCCGGGAAGAACGAGAGGAGCAGCAGGGCGGCGATAGGACGTCGCGTCATCGGCGTTTGTCCTCGACCCAAAGCGATCCCGGCTGCGTCTTGGCATAGCCTTTGAGTTCGGCCGCAACCTCGCCCACCTGCGCGTAGTTGGTCAGCGGCTGGCGGCTGGTCGAAACGATGGCGATCGACAGCGAGACGATCGGAAAACGCCGCACGGTGCCTCGCCGGTCGTGCGTTTCGAGATAGCCCGCTTCGAGGTGCGCGGGCGAGTACAACGTGCGGATCTCGCGATCGAACGTCGCGATGATGTCTTCGGCGATCGGAATCGCGATGTCGGGATCCGCGACGACGATGAAGTCGTCACCCCCGATGTGTCCGACGAAGTCCTTCGCCGTACCGAGCCGGCGGACGGCCTCCGTCGCGATACGCGCGGTCAAGCGAATCGCCTCGTCGCCGTGCGTGAAACCGTACACGTCGTTAAAAGCTTTGAAGTTGTCGAGATCCATGTAGAGCACCGCAAAAGGCGATCCCTCGGCGATGCGACGCCGTAGTTCGCTCTCGATGGCGAGATTGCCGGGCAGGCGCGTCAGCGGCGAAAGCGAGACGTCCAGCGCGACGCGCCGGATCTTCGCGGTCACGCGCGCGAGCAGCTCGAGCGGGCCGAACGGTTTGGTGATATAGTCGTCGACGCCCGTTTGAAAGGCTTTGACCTTGTCTCCCGTCTCGCCCTTAGCCGTGAGCATGATGATCGGCAGGTTCGCGATCGCGGGATTGGCGTGCGCGCGCACCCAGGCGGCAACCTCGTAGCCGTCCATGTGCGGCATCATGACGTCCAGGACCACGAGATCCGGAACGACTTCCTCCAGACGCGCGATCGCCTCGCGCCCGTCGGCGGCGGTGTCGACGATGAAACCGGCGATCTCGAGATTCGTGCAGGTTATCTTTCGGATGTTCCGGTCGTCGTCGACGACGAGGATCCGGTCCTTGTGACGCTCGGTGCCGTTGGTCCCCGCGCCGAGCGGATACGTTGCCATCAGCGTCAATTACGTGCGCAGGTGGCGTCCGACGGAGATCCACGACGCCAGGATTCCGATCGCTCCGCCGACGGCCAGCAGCTCCAACGCGAGCCGAACCGGGTCGACGGCGGCCGAGCTCAGCGGCATCCACGGGAGCGCCTCGAGCATGCGCGGCCACAGCGTCGCCCGCGCGATCCACAAAATGCCGATCGCCAACAGCGCACCGAGAAGTCCGCCCAATGCCCCTTCGCAGATGAAGGGCATTCGGATATACATGTTGGTCGCGCCGACCAGCTGCATGATGGCGATCTCGCGACGACGCGCGAAGACCGTCAGCCGGATCGTATTCGAGATGATGATCGAGGCCACGATCAGGAAGACCAGGATCGCCCCGAGCCCGACGCGGCGAAGGACCGCGCCCAAACTCAGCAACCGCTGCACGTAGTCCTGGCCGTAGACGACGTTCTCGACGCCGGCCAACTGGCGGGCCGAGGCGGCGACGGCCGGCACGTTGTCGGGATCGCGCACCTTCACGCGAAACTTGTCGGGAAGCGGGTTCTCCGTGAGCAGCGCGGTGTCGATCTCCCCTTTTGTGCGTGCGCGAAGTTCCACGAGCCCTTGCTTCTTCGGCACGTAGTCGACGGACAGGACGCGCGGATCCCCTTTGAAGGCATCGCGGATTGCGGTGGTTTGCGCCGCGGTAACGTCGGGTTTGAGGTAGATCGAGACCTCGATCTGATCCAGCAATTGGCCGCCGAGACCGGCGAGCGCCGTGCGGACGAACAAAAAGGACCCTAAGAGGACGATCGTGATCGCGACCGTTCCGATCGCGGTTGCCTGCATGCCGGCGTTGCGCGTGAAATTGCGCAACACCTCACCCAGAAAGAACTTGACCTTGCCCCAGTCCAAGATAGTAGTAACCTCGTTCCTCGTCCGTCACGATTTTGCCGTTTTCCAGGCGCACGACACGGCGCCGCATGCGGTCCACGACCGCTTGGTTGTGGGTGGCGACGACGATCGTCGTTCCCTTCATGTTGATCCGTAGGAGCAGTTCCATGATTTCGGTGGTGTTCGTTGGGTCGAGGTTTCCGGTAGGCTCGTCGCAGAGCAAGAGTTTTGGATTGTTGACGAGCGCGCGAGCGATCGCCGCGCGCTGCTGCTCGCCGCCGGAGAGTTCGCCCGGATACATCCGGCTCTTGTGCGCGAGCCCGACGAGATCCAGCGTGCGGGGCACTTGCCGCATCACGTCTCGCGACGACGCACCGGTCACTTGCATCGCGAACGCGACGTTTTCCCATACGGTCTTGTCGGAGAGCAGTTTGAAATCTTGGAACACGACGCCCAGATGGCGGCGCAGCGCGGGCACGCGCGACCGCTTGAGCGCGTCGACTCGGATGCCGTCGACCGTGATCTCGCCGGCCGTCGGCTTGGCCTCGCGATAGAGAAGTCGCAGAAGGCTCGACTTACCCGTGCCCGAGTGGCCGACGAGAAAGACGAAATCGCCCTTCCCGATCTCGAGACTAACGTGGTCGAGGGCGTGTACTCCGTTGGGATACACGAGAGAGACGCCGCGCAAAGAGATCATCGCTTGAGGAAAGGGTTTTTCCGACGACCGCGACCTATACCTTCGGGCTATGAATTTCGATCTGTCCGAGGAACAGAAGGCCATCCAAGATCTTGCCCGCGACTTCGCGCAGCGCGAGGTCCGGCCGGCTGCCGAGGAGATGGATCGCGAGGCCGCGTTCCCCTACGGGCTGGTTGCCAAGATGGCGGAGCTGGGTTTTATGGGCCTCCCGTTCCCTGAAGAATACGGCGGAGCGGGCGCCGACACGGTCAGCTACGCCCTGGCCGTCATGGAAATCGCGCGTGCCGACGCGTCCACGGGGATTACGATGGCGGCGCACGTCTCGCTGGGCTCCTCACCGTTCTACCTTTTCGGGACGGAGGAGCAGAAGCAGACGTATCTGGTCCCTCTGGCGCGCGGAGAGCGCCTGTGGGGCTTCGGCCTCACCGAGCCGGGAGCGGGCAGCGACGCCGGCAACTGCCAGACGAAGGCCGTTCTCGACGGCGACTCATGGGTCATCAACGGGACGAAGGCGTTCATTACGAACGCCGGCACCGACATCACCGGTGGAACGACGATCACGGCCGTTACCGGAACGCGGCCGGACGGAAAGCCCGAAATCTCCAACATCATCGTTCCGCAGGATACGCCGGGCTTCTCTCACGGCAAGAAGTACCGGAAGATGGGCTGGCGAGCCTCGGACACGCGCGAGCTCGCCTTCGTGGACGCGAGAGTTCCGAAGGAAAACCTGCTCGGTCCCCGCGGCGCCGGCTACAAACAGTTTCTCAGGACGCTGGACGGCGGCCGCATCTCGGTTGCCGCGCTTTCCGTCGGCTTGGCGATGGGAGCGTACGACGAAGCGCTCGCTTATGCAAAGGACCGTCATGCGTTCGGCAAGCCGATCAGCTCGTTTCAGGCAATCCAATTCAAACTCGTGGACATGCTCAGCGAGATCGAACACGCCAAGCTGATGACGCTCAAGGCGGCCTGGGAGAAAGACAACGGACGGGAGTTCGAGCGGACGGCGTCGTTTGCCAAGCTCTACGCGGCCGAGGTCTCTCGTCGCGTCGTCAACGAGGCGGTGCAGATTCACGGCGGATACGGCTTCATGGACGAATATCCGGTCTCGCGCATGTATCGAGACCAGAAGATCAACGAGATCGGCGAAGGGACGAACGAAGTGCAGCGCTTAGTGCTGGCCCGCATGATGGGCTTGTGATGGAGAATGCGAAGATGATCCGACGCTCGCTCTTGGCCCTAGCCCTCGCCGCCTCGGTGGCGGCGCCGGCCTGCGCGGCGCTCAAGGACGGCGCCAAGGCGCCCGATTTCACGCTGCAGGCCTCGCAAGCGGGCAAGGTCTTCACGTTCAATCTGGACGCCGCGCTCAAGAAAGGGCCGGTGGTG
>Ga0182016_10002742_pt1 | contig 20448 bp, 19 predicted proteins | sample 712S2MmetaG_FD_120491 | JGI IMG/M metagenome (GOLD analysis project Ga0182016, IMG submission 120491) | Permafrost microbial communities from Stordalen Mire, Sweden - 712S2M metaG | ecosystem: Environmental > Terrestrial > Soil > Wetlands > Permafrost | place: Sweden: Stordalen | collected... | reverse complement strand
TCCAGCATCGGCTGTTCCGCGACAAAATCTTTTTTGTGATGTTTCCGATCTATGGCCAGTCGCAGAAGAAAGACGTGGTCACCGACAATTATCTGTTCCCGTTTTTCCATCTGCGTCATGGTGATGGCTTGTCCGGCTGGCAGTTCTGGCCGCTGGTCGGCAACGAGCACAAAGTCGTCACCACCGTGACCAACGGTTTCGGCGACACGACCATCGTGGGCGGCCACGAGGATTTTTTTGCGCTCTGGCCGGTTTATTCCAAAACGACCGCAGGCATTGGCACCGAAGACGTGGCGAAATCCTGGACGATGCTGCCGCTGTATTTGCAGTCGCGTTCGCCCAAACGCGACGTCACCGACGTGCTGTGGCCGTTCTTCAGTTGGATTGATGACCGTGGGAAAAAATACCACGAATGGCAGGGACCGTGGCCGTTTGTGATTTTTGCGCGGGGCGAAGGCAAGACCACTTCGCGCGTCTGGCCGCTGTTCAGCCGGGCGCACAACGATGTTTTGGAAAGCGACTCTTATCTCTGGCCGGTTTACACGTTCAAGCGCACGCATTCCGACCCGCTGGATCTGCGGCGCACGCGGGTTGTTTTTTATCTGTTTGAAAACACCGTGGAAAAGAACACGGCAACCGGCGTGACAAAGCGACGCGTGGAAATGCTGCCGTTTTTCACCTATCACCGCGACTTCAATGGTAGCACGCGCCTGCAAATCCTCGCGCCGGTCGAGCCGGCCGTGCCGAACAACCGCGGCATCGAGCGCAACTGGTCGCCGCTCTGGTCCGTCTGGGTTTCGGAAAACAATCCGCAAACCGGCGCGAGCAGCCAGTCGTTCTTGTGGAATTTATACCGCCACGAAAGCACGCCGACCTCCAAAAAATGCTCGCTCCTGTTGGGCCTTTTCCAGTATCAATCTGACTCGGATTTGAAAAGGTTGCGCTTGTTTTACATCCCGGTGTTCAGCACGCATCCCAAAACCGGCCGGCTGGCGGATTTATAGGTTATGTTTCAAAACATTGGTGAAATTGTCCTGCTGTTCTGGCGCACGCTGTGCGCCCTGCCCTTCGCGTGGCGGCAGCGGCAGAAGGTCTTGGACCAGTTTTTTGAGATTGGCAACGCCAGCCTGCTGATGGTCTGCGTGCTGTCGTTTTTCATCGGCGCGGTCATCGCGCTGCAAACCGGCCCGGTGCTGGTGGAACGCGGTCTGGCCAGTGCTGTCGGCGGCATTGTCGGCATTTCAGTCGCGAAGGAGCTCGCGCCGGTGATGATGGCCATCCTGATCGCCGGGCGCATCGGCTCGGCGATGGCGGCGGAGATCGGCTCGATGCGCGTGTACCAGGAGATTGACGCGCTGCGCACGATGAACATCAACCCCATCCACTATCTCGTCCTGCCGCGCATTCTCGCGATGGCCGCCGCGCTGCCGCTGTTGGTGGTTTTTGCCATTCTGGTCGGCTGGTTTGGCGGCGCGGTCGTGGCCGCTTCAAACAGCCATATCGGCATTCCGTTCCAGGCTTTTTTTGACGGCCTGCGCGACATCGTTGATCTTCAGGACGTGGCGAACGGCGTGTTTAAAAGTTTCTGCTTTGCCATCATCATCGGCGCGGTTTCCTGCCATCAGGGCCTGGTGACCATTGGCGGCCCGCGCGGCATCGGCCGGTCGGTCACCAAGGCCGTGGTGAACTCCATCGTGCTGATCGTGATTTTTGACTACATCCTCACCCGCTTCCTGTTGAAATCATGATGAGCCAACCTGACAACAACTCCGGCGTAAGCCTGAAAGTGCGCGGGCTGCACAAGAGCTTTGGCTCGCAGGAAGTGCTTCGTGGCATTGACCTGGATGTCCGGCCGGGCGAAATTTTTGTCATCATGGGGCCGAGTGGCAGCGGCAAAAGCGTGCTGCTCAAGCACCTCATCGGTCTGGAAACACCTGACGCCGGGGAAATTCTCATCAACGGCGAGTCCGTTGAGTCGCCGGAAATCGCCGCCAAATACCGCATGGCGCTGGTGTTCCAGTCCGGCGCGCTGCTGAACTCGCTCACCGTCGGCGAAAACGTCGGGCTGTATCTCACCGAACACCGGCTGAAATCGCCGGCTGAAATCGAGCGCATCGTCGCGGAAAAACTGGAAACCGTCGGCCTCGCGGACGCCGTGGAAAAAATGCCCAGCGAACTTTCCGGCGGCATGAAAAAGCGCGCCGCCATCGCCCGCGCGCTGGTGATTGATCCGCAACTGATTCTTTACGATGAACCCACGAGCGAGCTGGACCCGCTTTCCGCCGTGGTCATCGGCGAGGAGATTTTGGCGCTGAAGAAACAGATCCACGTCACGTCCGTCGTGGTGTCGCACGACCGCGACCTGGCGTTCGGCGTGGCCGACCGCATCGCCATCATCAACGAAGGCCGCATCCTCACCATTGGCACGCCTGACGAGGTGAAGCGGTTTAATGACCCGCTCATCCAGAAATTTTTGCACGCCGATTTCAAACGCGACCCCCAAACCAAACCTTTATGAAAAATTCTCTCGAAACCAAGCTCGGTGTCTTTGTGGTGCTCGCCATCTTCGCCGCCATCTTCATCATCGAAATGGTCGGCGGCGCGGGCTTTCTGCAGCGCGGCTACAACGTCAGTGCCCGGTTTGACACGGTGCAGGAACTGAAGGTGGGTGACAGCGTAAAAATGGCCGGCGTCGAAATCGGCCGGGTCGAAAAAATCACGCTCGCCGCCGACAAGGTCACCGTCTTGATGAAGCTGCATCCCGACGCCATCGTTAAAACGGACAGCCAGGCGGTCATCAAATTCGCCGGCTTGATGGGCCAGAATTTCGTCGCCATCAACTTCGGCACGCCCGGCGCCCCGCAGGCGGCGGACGGCGCGATGCTGGAAACGGTGGAGCAGCCGGACTTGAGCGCCATCATGACCAAGCTCGACAAGGCCGCCGGCGGCATTGCGAACGTGGCGCAAAGTTTTTCCGGCGACAGCATCAACAATCTGATGGGCCCGCTGACGGATTTGATCAAGCAAAACAGCGCGCGGATCACCGCCACGCTATCGAACATGGAAAGCATTTCGGGCCAGATTGCGAGTGGTCAAGGCACGGTCGGCAAGGTCATTTACCAGGATCAGCTGTATGATTCCGCCATGTCCACCGTGACGAACCTGCAGGACGCCGTGGTTCAGGCAAAACAACTGGTCAATGGCATAAGCAGCGGCCAGGGCACGCTGGGCAAGCTGGCCACGGACGACGCGCTCTACACCTCCACCACCGCTTCGATGACGAACCTGAACCAGATTTTGCTGAAAATCAATCAGGGGAACGGCACCATCGGCAAGCTCGTCAACGATCAGGAGTTTTACAAGAACGCCAAGCTCTCGCTGCAAAAACTGGACAAGGCCGCCGACAGTCTGGAAGACACCGGCCCGTTGAGCGTGGTCGGCATCATCGTTGGCCGGATCTTTTAAGCGGTGGCCGCGACACCCGTTGCAATCGTTTTCAGATCCGAAGGCAAAAAATAAAACCACTGGCGACGAGGGCGTCGCAGCCACTTCAGGCCAGGCCGAGATTTTTCAGCACCTGCACCGTGGAGTGTGACTTGTTGAGCGTGTAGAAATGCAGGCCCGGCACGCCGGCGCGCAGCAGTTCTTCGCACTGCAGCGTGGCGTATTCGATGCCGAATTCCATCGCTGCGGCCTCGTCATTTCCAAGCGCCTCCAGCTTGGTGCGGAGCGGCGGCGGAATTTTCGCGCCGCAGAGCTGGGTGAACTTGAGGATTTGCGTCGCGTTTAAAATTGAAATCACGCCGGGCACGATCGGCACGCGCACGCCCAGCTTGCCGGCGACGTGATCGCGGAATTCAAAAAAGTCTGCGTTGTCGAAAAACAGTTGCGTCAGCACAAAATCCGCGCCGGCGTCTACCTTGGCTTTCAAATGATTCCAGTCGGCGTGCCTGCCATCCTTGCAGGCAACGTGACCTTCTGGAAATCCGGCGACACCCGTGGAAAAATCGCCGGCCGCGCGGATGAACTCGACAAGCTGTGACGAAAACTCAAACCCGCCGGGCGTAGGCTGGAATGCACCGCCGCCGGGCGGATCGCCGCGCAGCGCGAGGATGTTTTTGCAGCCAAGGGCGTGGATTTTGTCGAGCAGCACACGAACTTCCTCGCGGGTGTGGTTGACGCAGGTGAGGTGCGCCAGCGCGGTCAGCCGGTGATCACGCTGGATGCGGTCCACGATCATCAAGGTCTTGTCGCGCGTGGTGCCGCCCGCGCCGTAGGTTACGGAGCAATAATCCGGCTTGGTTTGCCGCAGGGCTGGAATGGCTTTCTCAAACAGGTTGCGGTCGCCCTCGTCGGTCTTGGGCGGGAAAAATTCAAAGGAGATGACCGGCTGGCTGGCCGCCATTTTTTTGGCGTAAATATCGCGGATGAATTGCATAGGCTTGGATTCCACCGACCGGCGTAAATTTAACCGGAAGTCTGAATTGACGCAAATAAAAAATCAACGCATCCAGATATGATGATATGTTTATGCTCTAAACTTGAATGCCAGGAAACAAAAAGCCCCTTCCGGTTTCCCGAAAGGGGCTGTTGATTTAAGTCAGATTAGAACGTGTAGATGGCCTGAGCCGCCAGCATGAACGCGTTCTGTTGGTTTGATCCGGCCGGAGTGGTGTAGCCGTCGCCATGATTCACATGATCCCAGCGAACTTCCACGCGGGTCAACACATTCGCCCAGAGCGCGTATTGGACGGTCGCTGTGAGTTCTTGGGCTTCCTGATAACCAGTATTGGAAACATTCTGGCCCGGAGGAACTGAGGGGAGACCGGTGTAATATGTGTTTCCACCGGCGTTGAGCGGAGCGCCATTATAATATTCAGCGCGCAGGTTGAGGCTCAACTTGTCGTTGAACTGATAGGTGCTGTAAAGCGCACCATCCCAAGCATTCGCGTTGACGTCATGCGCAGCCAGATAATCAAAGGAAGCGCCGAACTTCAGTGCAGCAATCGGGGTCGGCAGCGTGAGGCCGGCGTAATACGTTTGCGCGCCAGCGCCATTGTAACCGCCATTGAGGCCACCACCATTTTCAGCGTTGTTGTTGCCAGTAACAATCGTGGCAAAGGAGAACGTCGCGCCTTTGGCCCAGCCGAAACTGTCCGGCGCGGTCAGGGTCGGACCCCACATGAAGGTCGGATGATACAAACCGCTGGTTGAAGCAGAGTTGTAGCCACCGTAACCAGCATAAGATTCGTCAGCGATGCCGGCTTGCATGGAAAGCCAGTCAGTCGCCTTGTAGTTGCCCAAAATGCCCGAATGGGTTGACGGTTCCATGTTGTAGCCATAGGAATGGCTATAGTTGGGATTGTTGCCTGACGTGTTGCTCTCGTAGCCCACAATGGTGTCGAAAACACCGACTTTCCAGTCAATGCCATTGCCCACCGGCGTGCGCAGGGTGATGTAAGCCTGCCGAATGTTATTGGGCAAACCCAATGCGGCTGCTTCCTGTCCCAGCATGAATTCAACGTGGTAGCCGGAAGCCCACGGGCTTTCGTCCAGCGGCTTGTCAAGGGCGATGTCAATCGCATTGAGATTGATGCTGTTCGCAGCATTGTTATAATAGTAATTCGGAGCAGTGCCGGTGTTGGCACCAGGCTGGGTGCTGCCGCTCTGGGGCGTGAATTGCACCGAGGTGTCAACGTAACCGCTGATGGTGGTGTTCGACAGCGCAGTGTTCAACTGGCTGATTTTCGTTTCGTCTGCACGGGCCGCCGAGGTCAAACTGACCACGCCGACTGCCGCGAGACCCAATGTCCATTTATTAAACTTCATCTGGTTCCTCCGATGTTGTTTGTTATTTGTTTGTTTTACCTGCATTTACGGGACAAAACCTGTTTGCCCCAAGCACCCAACAAGGTGCGATTGACATTGACGCTATTGGATATTCCAAGGTTTGACAATAAAAAATTTTAACTAATTTGTCCGTCTTAACCAGCCAGTCGAAAGCGTGTTGCGTCTATAATCGTTGTTTTAGCGCTCATTATGGGCGTGGATTGTTTCAAATTTAGACACTTTTTCCCGGCCCAAATGGATTCCTGTCATAAACGTTGAGGTTTGTCGGATTGGAACAATTGGTGCTTGGAAAAGTCGGCAGCTGGACAGCCGGCTTCCGAATTGAGCTCATAAATTTTTAACAGACTGGAAGGAAAAAAGTATGCCATCATTTGTTTACACAGCGAGAGAAACGGTCTCCGGCCGCGAGATCCGCAACACCGTCGAGGCGGCGAACGAGCAGACGGCCATCGCCGCGCTACTCAACCGGAATTTGCTGGTCGTATCCATCCAGGAAAAAATCTCCAAAAAAGGCAAGGCGCAGGGCGGCAAGGTCGCGCTGGCCGACTTGGTGGTGTTCACGCGGCAGTTCGCCACGATGATCGAGGCCGGCATCGCCATCGTGCAGACGCTCCAGGCGCTGGCGGACCAGACCCCGAACAAAATCATGCGCGACGTGATCCGCGACGTGTGCACGCGTGTGGAAAGCGGCGACAGTTTTTCCGAGGCGCTGCTCAAACATCCCAAGACCTTCAACAAGCTTTATACGTCCATGGTTGCCGCCGGCGAAAAAGGCGGCTTGCTCTCGGAAATCATGGCGCGGCTGGCCACCTATCTGGAAAAATCCGAGCGGCTCCGTAAAAAAGTGAAAACCGCCCTGATGTATCCGACCGCCGTGACGGTGGTCGCCATCGGCATCACCATTTTTCTGCTGCTGGAAGTCATCCCCGTTTTCAAGCAAATCTTCAAGGACTTTGGCGCGCCGCTGCCCGCCCCCACCATGGCTTTGCTGGCCGTCAGCGACCTGGTCAAAAAATACATTCTTATTCTCATTCCGGCGGCTGGTTTAGCCGTCTGGGGCTGGCTCCATTACATCAAAACCAAAGCCGGCCGCGAATTCTGGGATGGCCGCCGCATCAAGCTGCCCATTTTTGGTCCCATCGCGCACAAAATCTGCCTGGCCCGTTTCACCCGCACGCTCGCTTCGCTGGTTCGCAGCGGCGTGCCGATTCTTGAAGTGCTGAACATTGTCTCCCAGACCGTCGGCAACGTCGTCATGGAAAAAGCCATCAAGACCGCCGCCACCGACATTGAACGCGGGGAGGGCATTTCCAACGCGCTCGGAAAAAACCCCATTTTCACCAGCATGGTCATCCGCATGATGAGCGCCGGCGAACAGACCGGCAACATTGACAATATGCTCGAGCGCGTGTCCAACTTCCTCGACGAGGAAATCGAAACCACGCTCTCCGGCCTGATGTCGTTGCTTGAGCCGATTATGATCGTCGTGCTCGGCGTGGTCATTGGCGGCATGGTCATCTGCATGTTCCTGCCCATTTTCCAACTCGGCAACATTGTCAGCGGCGGCCACTGATTGGGCTTTGCATTCAAAAACCGCCGGATGAAAAATCATCCGGCGGTTTGATTTTCTGGTTTGGAAACTTACACCTGCACGGCCTTGCCGGACTGCGGCTGGATGATTTTGATTTTCGGATGGCGCGAGCGGATTTGCTCCTCGAACCAGCCGCGCGCCTCGTCATCCCCGTGGCCGAGCAGCACCGCGCGCGGCGAAACCTGCCCGACAAAATCCAGCAGGTCATCGCGGTTGGCGTGCGCCGTCAGATCAAAATCCTGGATCTCGCATTTGCGCGTGATCTGCCCCGCGCTCGGGCTGAACACAAACGTCTCGCCGTCCTTCGCCGCCTTCAACCGCCCGCCCGGCGTGCCCGGGTCGGCATAACCCACGAAGAAAATGGCGTGCTTCTCGTCCCCGGCCATCCGCATGGCCAGATTGTGCGCCGCCGTGTTCTCGCTCATCATGCCGGCGGTGATGACGAAAATTTTCCCGCCGGTCAGCTTCATGTTTTCCGACTGGCCTTTTTCCAGCACCTGAAGATTCAGCGCCTGGTTCAATTGCAGATTGGAATGCTGGCGATGCGCGCGATGCGCCTCCAAGTCGTAAATCTCCGTGAACACGCGGCCCAGCCCGCCGATGTAAATCGGCTGCGGCTTCAATTTCCCCTCGCGCACCAGCAGCGCCAGCAGCGCCAGGATTTCCTGCGTGCGGCCCAGCGCGAACGCCGGAATCAGCACGCTGCCCTTGCGTTTGAGCGCGTTGTGGATCGCCGCCACCAGCCGCTCGATCTCGCCTTCGCGCGTGAAACCAGCCGGCACGGCGCGGTTGCCGCGCGTCGTCTCCATGATCATCACGTCCGCCTTCACGTCCTCGAACCGCGCCGCGCGCAAGATCGTCTGGTCGTGAAAACACACGTCGCCGGTGAAGAACAAAGTTTCCTTCTTGCCGCGGATCATGATGCCCGCCGAGCCGAGCGTGTGGCCGGCGTCCAGAAATTCCAGCGTCGGCGAGGAAAAGCCCGCGCGCATTTTGCTGAACGCTGCCCACTCAACCTCGCGGTTGTATTTGAACGCCTGGAACCGCGGCGCGAGGTCGTCCACCTCGTCGTGCGTGTAGAGCGGATATTCGCGGATGCCCAGCTCGTCACGCTGGCGCGTCATCACGTTCACCGAATTGTGCAGCACGCGCTCGATGATGAAATAGCTCAACTCGCTCATCAGCACATGCGCCTTGGGAAAATGCCGCAATGCCACCGGCAGCGCGCCGACGTGGTCGTGATGGCAGTGGGAAATCGCAATGGCGTCCACCTCGGCCTGGCCAGCCTTGCCGAACAACGGCAGCCCGTCGCGGCCCTCGCGCTTCGGGTGCATGCCGGCGTCGAGCAAAATGCGGTGGCCGTCAATTTCGACGAGCCACGAGCTGGCACCGATGTCCGTGTCGGGATTCAAATTCGTGATATTCACAAGCTAATTGAACCACAGACGGACGCGGAGGGACACAGATAAAAATGAAGAATGCAAAATGATGAATGAAGAAACGGGAAAACGTCTGGCCGCATCCGCGAAATATTTTCTTCATTCATAATTCTTCATTTCTTTTCCGGATACCGCCAGACCCAATCGCCAAATTCAAAACCAGCCTCTTTGCCTTTTGTTTCTCCCACAACTCCGCCGTCATCCGTTTCGTTCCAGCCGACGGAATAAAGCACGAATTGTCCGTCCGCCTCGCGGCAATATTTCAACGGCTGGCCGTTGATGATGTCGTGCGGAATTTTTTCCATGAACTGCGGTGCAAGCGCGTCGAGCGATTCGGGATATTGCCCGTGCGCCAGCCGGTAACGCTCCAGCGCAACCGCCGTGCGCGCCAAGTTCACGGAGGCTTGGGCATAGGCGAATTTTCCCGCAACATTGCCAAGCCACGGAAGCAGCAATTTTTCAAGAATGTTGTAGGGCGTAGTTTTCTTCGTCTCGGCTTTCAAAGCTTCATCTGCGTGCCGGGCTGCGGCGGGCGAAATAGTTTCCTGATTTACGTCCGCCAGCGGGACGTAATACTCAACCACCATGCAGGCGCAATTAAGCTGGTTTTGATAAAACCAGCCAGTTGGGATCAACGGGTATATGCGCGGTGGGATAAGGGGAACACCATCTTCAGAAGACACCATCCAAAGATCCTGCCGGTTGCGTATCAAATAAACCGTGTTGGCGCTTTGAAGTCCCAATTCGCCGCGCATAACAAATTTGTAGTTCGCCAGAAAATCCAGCTTCGCCAGTTCCGCGTCGAGGGCGACCAACTGTGGATCCGACCACCGGTGTTCCGCCAGTCCTTCGAAAATCGGCTGAAGCGTAATCTGCAACATCGCAATCCGCACTAGATGGGAAATCAGAAATGGTTCGGTGTGGATGGAATCCGTCAGGCGCAACGAAAGCTTTACATCCGCCAGCGCCTTTCCCGATTGGCCATTGTGCAATTCGGCGATGGCACGCAGTTGCAAAACCATCGTGCATTTTTTAACTGCAGCAAGTTGCGGCAGTAAAATCGCCCCTGGATATTCATAATCATAATAAAGCGGAAACCGCGAGTAAGGCAACTGGCTCGCTTGGCGCAATTCTTCAATCGCCAGACTGTATCTGCTCAACGCCAGCAAAACATCTTCGGCGGGCGATTGCGGCTGCGGTGCGATTGGAAATTCATTGGTCGTAATTCTTGAATTTCGATTTGTTTGAACCGGGGCGCGAAAATACGCCTGCCACGGCTTGAGGTCGGTGATGGTTTCCCTCGCCCAGTCGCCGTTGGTTGGCGAATCGTTCCAACCGTTTTCGCGCCTGAAATTCAAATCCAACGGGTCGGTAAAATTAGTGCGTCCATTTTCGGCATATTTATCGCCAAACCAAGGACGCGATCTTTCAGGTCCAAGCATTGCTTTCATTGATTCAACCCAGATCGGCGTCATTGCAAAATTTTGATCGTCCGGCACCGGTGGCGGAATGAAATCCTTGAAATCAAATTTTTCGCCTTTGGCCTTCCACTCGCGCTTGAACTGGTTCCAGGCGTGCCGGCCGCGCCAGTCTTCCTCCGCGTAAAACAGCGAAATGAGTGTGGTGAAACAGGCGAGTGCAAAAAAGAAACGCCTGAAATTGCGCCTGCAGCAAAGCCAGCGGATTGAACGGACGAAAACAAGCATCAGAACTCCGGCCAGCACGGAACAGCCGGCGCAAATTGAAGCAAACACCGCAAGTTGCGTCATGGAATTGTTTTTGGCGGAAACAAATCCAAGTAAAAAAAACACCCAAAAAACGGCGGTGAAAAGCACGACGAATGACAGCAATATGCCACGCGGGCCTTTCAGCGGTTTTTTCCAGATGCTTTTCGGTTTTTCGTCCATAAATTATTTTGTAGCAGCCGGCGTAAGCCGGCTCATTATTTTCAGTTGGAGCGGACTCGCGCCCGCTGCTACGTCAGCAAAATCTCCCCGCACTCGCTGCGCGGTTTCGGCGAGAAGAGTTTCCGCTGGTCGGCATCCAGCGGCTCGCGTGCGCCGACGAGTTCGGCAAACAGCCGCTGCTGCTTCCGCAGTTCCACGATCACCTCCGGCGACGGCGGCACGGATTTTTCCGCCACGCGCGGTGACGTGTCCCGCATGGAAAAATTCACGGCGAAAATGAAAATCCAGACCGCCACCAGTCCGGCCCACGCCTTCGGGTGAGGCCAGAAGAGAGTTGAGAGTTGAGAGTTGATAGCCAGGAGCAGCGGGTGACGGGTGACAGGTGACGGGAAGGTTGCGCGGCGCGCGCGGCCATCAGAATCTCCGCGCGCCATTCACGCGGAACCTGCCGCAGCGGCTGGCGGCGCAGGCGGCGCTCAAATTGTTCCGTTTCGTCATTCATCATTCGGCCTTCTTCATTTCCTCGTAAAGTGGACGCAGCCGCCCGCGCAATTTGTCTAGCGCGTAGCGATACCGGCTGGCGGCGGTGTTCGGTGGAATCTCCAACGCGGCGGGAATGTCTTCAAACGTCAAATCCTCCCACAGTTTCAAGTGAACCACGGCGCGCTGTTCCTCCGGCAGTTCGCCCAGCGCCGCCGCCAGTTCTTCGCGATAAACTTTTTCATCTTGATCGCCCGTCGCCGCGAAGGGAGAAATCATTTCAGCGGCGAAATTTTCCTTCGTCCGGTCGCGCGTGCCGCGCCGGCGCATCAGGTCAATCGCCGCATTGTGCGCCAACCGGATGAGAAAGGCGCGTTCCTCGCGGACGCCGGCGAGCAAGCCGGGTTCGCGGGCGAGTTTGACGAAGATTTCCTGGAGCAGGTCGCGCGTGTCGGCCTCATCGCGCGTGAAGTTCAGCAGAAAGGCGTAAAGCGGCTGGGCGTGCTCGTCGTAGAGCCGTTCGATGTCGTTTCCGCCGGGCATTTTCATAATGACGCGCCCGGCGAAGGAATTTGTCTAGCTTTTAACGCGCACCAGCTTGTTCCAGTTCATTTGTCCATTTGCGGCAGAAGCAAAGTGGAATGAAACCGAACACGCCGAAGGAACAATCAATCAACCGCCACCAGAAGGGGATCCCGCGCAGGCCGCCGAACACGAGTGCGTAGGGAATCACCGCCACGCAGGCAATCAATCCAAAGTCAAACAACCAGCGGTTGCGGACGGGATCACGCAACGCGCCGATGAAAACAATCGCGATGACAAAATGCCCAAACGCTAGCCAGTCCGTGCCGTAGAAGAGAATGGGATGCTTGGCGCTCGTTTCCTGTAAGGTTGATTCCACATTGACCAGCCACACCGCCCAATCGGGCGCGTTGGTGGAAGCAGGCATCTCGACCCGTTGGTGTGCGCCAGTCAGCTTGACCAACCAACTGACTTCCGTGACGAGCGGTATTGCCGTCGCACCGCTCAAGAACAACCCGACGATGAACAGCCACGTCAGCAGTTTGATGCGGCGGCGAAGAATCCATTCACGGTTCATGCAATAATTGGCGCTTAATCGCGGCTGTCTGATTTTGATTTGCCGGACGAAGTATCCAAGCAATCAGCCCAGTGGCCGAGAAAAAACTTTTTCTCGGTCGGGAAAAAGGTGTCGGACTTGCCAAGTATGGGCCGCAGGGCCGTGGTCATTTGCAGCGCGACGAGCAGGAAGATGACAATCCAGACGTTCAGCCCGGCGTGTGACTTGGCGTTCGCGTGGAAAAATCCAGCCTTCATGAATCGCATGCCGAAAAGGGTCGCGACGAACCAGAAGATCAGGTGCAACGTGCCCATCCACGCGAGCGATTCGGTGGATTGCGAAAAAATCCACGCCACCGGTGCGAAGCCGATGAGCAGAATTGTCATCAGCATGAGTAGGCCCGCGAGCAGTCCGCTCACTTCGATAAGCCGCGCCTGCGAACCGCTCAAGCAGGTGAAGAGGTAGAGACTCGGCAGGCAGATGGCCGCCGAAATCATCAGGCCAGCCGCGATTTTTACCGGTGCGGCCCAGAGCTGGGTGCCGCCGGAAAACGTGCCGGCCACCACGCCGTAAACCAGGCTGGAAAGCAGCGCGGTGAACAGCATCGCGGCAATCAGCCTGCCCGCGCCGGGCTGGCGAAGTTGAAACAGCAGGCGTCGCGGCTGGCGCAGCAACGCCTCGATGGCGGCGAAGGCGTGCGGAATCGGCACGCGTTCGGCGGGGTCGTCGCCGAGTTGGCGCGGCGTGGTGGAGATCACCGGCGGGATGGCATTTGGTTCATTCATAATTTTGTGGTGTTGATGGTTCAGTTTAATTGCAGGATTTGCCGCAGCGCGTGCCAGACGGCTTCAAAGAAATTTCCGTGCAGCGCCGCTTTCCGGAAAAATTCCACCGGCAAAGTCGGCGAGCCGATGAACGGGCGCAGAATCCACGAGAGCTGGCTGCCGAGGAAAAGGTTACCCGCCAGCCACGCGGCCAGCACGCGGAACGCGGTGGCGCGGCTGCCGCCGAGTTGTGCGAGCAATTGAAACAGGCGCAGGTTGCCGGTCACGCCGGCCAGCGCGATCACCGCCACATGAGCCAGCAAGATGAAATTGTAGGTCGCGCCGGTCGCCACCCCGGAGGTCATCGCCGGTGCGTTCCAAACCAGGAAGGCGATCAGCGGGCTGAACGCGCCGAGGATCGCCGCCGCGATGGTGAAGCTCATCAGGATCGCGGAGAACGATTGGCGGAACGGAAGGTTCAACCCCAGCAGCGGTGCGAGCATGGCGTTGGTGAGCGCGTTGCCCAGCGTCGTGAGCAGGATGATGAGTGGACACTTGACGGCGACGAAAAGCGCCTGCTGCGGATCGCGCCACCAGCCCATGGCCGCGCCGTAACAGCCCGCGCCCAAAACAATGACCGCGATGTGCAACACGAATCGGCGCGTGTCCCAACACCCGCTCCACGCGGAAATCGCCGCCGATTCGCCGCGCAGCAGCGTGGCGATTTCCACCGGGCGGGCTGGTGATTTTGCGGCGGGCGTGTGCATCAAGCGACTCCGGCTGCGTTGACGGCCAATGGATTCTGGCTCATGTGTCGCAGCAATTGCTCAACGGCGTCTATGGCCAAATCCGGCGTGGAGGTTCCCGCCGTGATGCCGACGGTGTCGTCAGCGTGAAACCAGTCCGGGTGCAAATCGTCAGCGGTCTGGACATGATGCACCCGTGGGCAAAACTGCGAACAGGTTTTGACCAGCTCGTGCGTGTTGTTGCTATGCGCGCCGCCGATGACAATCACAACATCGGATTTTTTGGCGATTTCAACGGCGGAGTTCTGACGCTGTTTCGTCGGCTGGCAGACCGTGTCAATAAAGCTCACGTCGGATTGTGGAAACCGTTCCCGAATCATTTGCACCAGCCGCCGGACTTTTTCAACCGGTTGGGTGGTTTGCGAAATGACTCCAAAACGTGGCCGTTCCCGAAGTTTCGTCACGTCTCCGTCGTCCAACACGACATCGAATTCGTCCAAATCTTCCGTCATCCCGCGAACTTCCACATGATCGCGTTTACCGATGATGATCGGGTGAAAACCTTCACGCACCAATTTTACCAGGCTGCGGTACGCGACATGAACGAGCGGACAAGTTGCTTCCAGCACATTCAAACCGTGCTCACGCGCTTTGTTCAACGCGCGTTTTGACGCGCCGTGCGCCGTGACCATGACGGTGCGCGTGCCGACATCGGCCGATTTTTGTGCAACCCGGATTCCTTTGGCGTGCAGTTCGGCCAGCACGGTTTCATTGTGGACGAGGTCGCCCAGAATTGTCAGTGGCTCGCGTTCGGCGGTTTCCTCCGCCAGCGCAATCGCGTCCCTGACTCCAAAACACATGCCCAGATGTTCAGCCCGGTTGATTTTCATATACACTTTGCCACACAAAGTAAAAGACCGCAGGCTTCCAGTTTCGTTCAAAAGATTTTTTATTTGGGCCGGTTCTGCCGGACGATCTGTTCCAGTAAATTAATGTATTCAGCGAAGGCTTTGCGGCCCGCCGCCGTCAGCGAGCAGGTTGTGAGCGGACGGTTGTTCTGGAAGGATTTGGCGACGGCGACGTAGCCCTCCTGCTGCAATGCGCGGATGTGCGTGGTCAGGTTGCCGTCGGTCATGGCCAGAGCGTCGCGCAGTTCGGTGAACGATAGTTCCGGCGAGGCGGCGAGCATGGACATGATGCCCAGCCGGCCTTTTTCGTGGATCAACCGATCCAGTTGCAAGAACGGTTCCGGGTTCACGCGATGGGATTCTTCTTCTCGGTCAGATACAGATACGCGCCGTAAGCCAGATGCAGCACGCCGAAGAAAAAGCCCATGAGCCAGTGCGCGCTGAATTCAGCGGTGGGAGGAACAACCATCACCAACAAAAGCAGGGCTATGGAAGCGGATAGGATGAAAAGCCAGCCGAACCATTTCATGCCATGAGGCATGAAAAATCCCGCCGAATGAAGCGCGCAGCCGTAAAAAAACAGCCAGATAAAAGTCAAGATGGCCGGATTGGCCAGGCCCACGAATGTGAACACGAAACCAAGTAGCATCCCGGCGAACAATGGCGGCAACAACGCCTGTCCCACACGTTGCGTCGGTGGCGACCAGAAACTTTCTCTGTCCTTGATGGCTTGACGCCGGGCGATGAAAAAAACTCCGCTAACCACTACGACCGCTGTGCCAAGCCATAGCGCGCCAAAAACCCGCATCGAATCCAGATGAAATAAAATTCCGATCGCCGCTGCGACTACGCCGAGCGCACCAGTAAACAACATGATCGGCGCAAGCGCGCGGCGGTAGAGCGCGGAGCGCTCCATCAGCGTGCGGATGGTTTGCAGGTTTTCTTCGGCCCATTTCGTTTCCATGAATCGACTTTGCAACACAAAGCACTCATTGACAAGCGTAATTTATTTCAGATCAAATGCCGCCGGCACTGCCGTGCAAAACTGAATTTATTTCTTCGTGCCTTGGCGTCTTTGTGGTTATTTATTTGCCGATGCCACCGCCCAGAAAAACTTCCGCCCGCCAGAAAGTGCTCGCGCAGTGGCGCGGCGTGGATCTCGCGCCGCTGGAAAAAATGCGCGCCGCGCCCGCCCGCACCGCGGACAAAGTAATTTCGAATGTTCTGGCGGATTTGAAAATGGATTCGCGCCGGGCTGACATTGAAATTGTGAAAGTCTGGAACGCAGCCATTGAACCCGCCGTTACGGCACACGCCCAGCCCGTAAACATCTGCAAGGGAACTTTGTTTGTCACTGTGGACAGCGATGTCTGGAAATATGAAATCATCCGCTATCATCGCAAAGAAATTCTCAAGCGCATGCAATACAGTTTCGGTTTTGAAAAAATAAAAAAAATTCACTTTCGTGTCGGTTAAACCAGACTCGTCATCCAGCCGTCACTCAATTTGTCACATTTATTCGATTGGGCTTTCGCGCTTGAGCTTTGTAATCTGGCGCGTCATGGAAACCATCCGCCGCGCCGTCATTGATGTCGGCACCAACTCAGTCAAACTGTTGGTGGCGGACGTGCGCGGCCGCGACGTGCAGCCGGTGCATGAAGAAAGCCGGCAGACGCGCCTCGGCAAGGGCTTTTACGAGACGCGCCGGCTCCAGCCCGAACCCATCGCCCGCACCGCCGAAGCCGTCTGGGAATTCGCAGAAACCGCCAGCGATAAAAGCGCCGCGTCCGTCCGCGTCATCGCCACCAGCGCCGCGCGCGACGCAGTGAATCCAACCGACCTGACGACTTCCATCGAGCGCGCGTGCGGCCTGAAAACCGAGATCATTTCCGGCACCCGCGAGGCCGAATGGGTTTTCCAGGGCGTCGCCACCGACGCGGAACTCGCCAAGCAGCCGCTGTTGCTGCTCGATGTCGGCGGCGGCAGCACGGAATTCATCCTGGGCCACGGCGCGAAGAAAAGTTTCGCCCACAGCTTTCCGCTCGGCACGGTGCGGCTGCTGGAACAATTTCCGCACGGCGACCCGCCGACCCGCGCAGAGTTCAAAGGCTGCCGCGACTGGGTAAAAAACTTTCTCCACGGTCAGGTTCGTCCGCAACTAGAACCCGCGCTGAAAAAAGAAAGCGGCGAAATCCGGCTCGTAGGCACCGGCGGCACCACGAGCATCCTTGCGCGCATCGAGAAAAAGCTGGACCGTTTCGACCGCGAAAAAATTGAACGCACGGTCTTGAGCTTAGGACAGGTGGTTGCACAGCGGAAGCATCTGTGGCGGCTGCCGGTGGTGGAACGCAAGGAAATCCCCGGCCTGCCGAAAACGCGCGTGGACGTGATCCTGACCGGTGTGCTGATTTACGAGGCCGTCATGGAGGAATTTGGTTTCCAGGAACTCCGCGTCAGCACGCGCGGCCTGCGCTTCGCGGCGGTGATGGACTGACGATCATTTACGATTGATGATTTTTGATTTACGATTTGTCCGCAGCCGCACTTGCGGAGCAATCAGAAATCATCAATCGTAAATCATAAATTCCCATGCGTGTTTTAATTGTCGGCTGCGGTTATGTCGGCGTGCCGCTGGGGGCGGAACTCGTCTGGCTCGGTCATGAGGTTTTTGGCCTGCGGCGAAATGCCGCCGCCGAAAGTGAGTTGCAAGCCGCCGGCATCCAGCCGCTCATCGGCGACGTGACAAAGCCGGATGAATTAAACAAATTGCCGCGCGATTTTGACTGGGTTGTAAACTGTGTCGCCGCCGGCGGCGACGCGGAAAATTACCGGGAAATTTATCTGCAAGGCACGCGCCACCTGATCGAATGGCTCGCGCCGAATCCGCCAAAAAAATTCGTCTATACCAGCAGCACGAGCGTCTATGGCCAGAACGACAGCTCGCAAGTAAAAGAATCCAGCCCGACCGAGCCGGTTTCCGACACTTCAAAAATTCTGGTCGAGACGGAAAGGGTTTTGCTGGCGGCGGTGGAGGAACGGAAGTTTCCCGCCGTAATTCTGCGCGTGGCCGGAATCTACGGACCGGAGCGCGGCCATTGGTTCAAACAATTTTTAAAAGACGCGGCGCACATGGAAGGTGACGGTTCGCGCTGCCTGAACATGATCCACCGCGACGATCTGGTCGGCTGCATCATCGCCGCCCTGAAAAACGGCCGCGTCGGCGAGATCTACAACGCCGTGGACGACGAGCCGGTGAGCCAGTTGCGCTTTTTTCAGTGGCTTGCGCAGGCGGTGGACAAGCCGCTTCCGCCGTCCATGCCGGAAAATCCCGACGATAACCGCAAGCGCGGCGTGACCAACAAGCGCGTTTCCAACCGCAAACTGAAAATGGAACTGGGCCACCGGTTCAAGTATCCGACCTTTCGCCAGGGCTACAGCGCGGAACTTTTAAGGATTGACCGCGCCGCGCAATGAATCGGGTTTGTGAACAATTTCGTTTCGACCTGGTGAAAATTCCCGCGTAACGTGTCCGCCGCAATGTCCGCCGAAGCCCAACTCACGCCCATGATGGCGCAGTATCGCCGCATCAAAGGCGAACTGCCGAAGGACGCCCTGCTGCTGTTCCGCCTCGGCGATTTTTACGAGATGTTTTTCGAGGACGCCCAGGCCGGCGCGCAGCTCCTCAACCTCTCGCTCACCGCCCGCAACGGCGTGCCGATGTGCGGCCTGCCGCATCACGCCGCCAACGGCTACATTGCGCGCATCCTCAAGGCCGGACGCAAGGTGGCCATCTGCGATCAAACCGAGGAAGCGCGGCCGGGAAAATTGGTGAATCGCGAGGTTACGCAAATCCTCTCGCCCGGCACGCATTTTGACGAAAGGATGCTCGTCGCGGAGCGAAATAATTTTCTGGCCGCCGTTTATCCCAGCGGAAAAATCTTCGGCCTCGCGCTCGTGGACTTGACCACCGGCGATTTTCTGACGACCGAACTTGAAAATGATTCGGCTTTGCTGGCGGAGTTGGAGCGGTTGCGCCCGGCAGAAATCATCTTTCCGACGGAGGCGACGTCGCTGCGTGATTTGCTGCGCGGTGCGTTCCAGATTTTAAGCGGCTACGACGACTGGACGTTCGCGCCGGAAACCGCGTTTTACACGGTGAAGGAGCAGTTCAAGGTTGCTTCGCTCGACGGCTTTGGGCTGAAGGACAAGACCGCCGCCATCGGCGCGGCGGGCGGCGCGCTGCATTACCTCACGCAGAATCTGCGGCGCGATGTGAAGCATCTCACGCGCATTTCGTTCTATCAGCGCAGCGATTTTCTCACGCTCGACTTCACAACGCTGCGGCACCTGGAGATTCTTGAGCCGCAGCATCACGACGCCCCGCGCAACGCCTCGCTTTACGGCGCGCTGAACAAAACCGTCACCCCGATGGGCGCGCGGCTTTTGCGCCAATGGCTCTCGCAGCCGCTCGCGAAAGTGGAGCCGATCCAGCAGCGGCAGGAAGCGGTGGAAACGTTCATCAACAATTCCTACGGCCTCGATGCGTTTCGCCAGCAACTCGCGCAGGTGCGCGATCTTGAGCGCACGCTGGGCCGCTTGAGTTCCGGCAGCGGCAACGCGCGTGATCTCGTCGCGTTGCGCCTGGCGCTCGAACAAATTCCGGCGTTGAAACAAATTTTGGCCACGGTGGGGCGAGCGTCCCCGCGAGCCGATGTATTAGTTCAGGATGCGCCGGTGGCGCGCGAGGACGCTCGCCCAACCAGCCTCATTTTTGATTTGGATTTACAAATTTCCGAATCACCGGATTTGGTTGTATTGATTTCCCGCGCCATCGTGGACGAACCGCCGTTGCCGATCAAAGAAGGCGGCATGATCCGCGACGGTTTTGACGTGGCGCTCGATGAACTTCGCACCGCGCAGCGCGGCGGCAAGGATTGGATCGCCAAGTTGCAGGCGGATGAAATTACGGCCACCGGGATTTCCTCGCTGAAGGTGCGATTCAATTCCGTGTTCGGTTATTACATCGAAGTCACCAAATCCAATCTGGACAAGGTGCCCCCGCATTATCATCGTAAGCAGACGGTCGCGAACGGCGAGCGTTTCATCACGCCGGAGCTGAAGGCGATGGAAGGCAAAATCCTCGGCGCGGAAGAGCGCAGCGTGAAACTGGAATACGAAATCTTCCAGCGCGTGCGCGAGGAAGTCTTGGGGCAGTTGCCAAAAATCCAGCTTACAGCTTCCGCACTGGCACAATTGGATGTCCTCGCTTCCTTCGCGGAGACGGCGCGGCTGCATAATTATTGCCGTCCGCAGGTCGCCGCCGACGGCGTGCTGCAAATTCGCGACGGTCGCCATCCGGTTTTGGAGCAGCAACTCGTCGAGGAACGCTTCGTGCCGAATGACACCTCTCTTGGTAGCAGCCGACGTGAGGAGGCTCAAACTTCTCCGCCGATCAATCAGAGCCTCCTCACGTCGGCTGCTACTGAAATAAAATTTCCCCAAATCGCGCTCATCACCGGGCCGAACATGGCGGGCAAATCCACTTACATCCGGCAGGTCGCGCTGCTCACGCTGCTCGCGCACACGGGCTGTTTTGTGCCGGCGGCGGAAGCGCGAATCGACCTCGTGGACCGTATTTTTACGCGCATCGGCGCTAGCGACGATTTGTCGCGCGGGCAATCCACG
>Ga0182016_10002736_pt1 | contig 20475 bp, 17 predicted proteins | sample 712S2MmetaG_FD_120491 | JGI IMG/M metagenome (GOLD analysis project Ga0182016, IMG submission 120491) | Permafrost microbial communities from Stordalen Mire, Sweden - 712S2M metaG | ecosystem: Environmental > Terrestrial > Soil > Wetlands > Permafrost | place: Sweden: Stordalen | collected... | reverse complement strand
CGACGTCTCAAAGGCTTCCGCCGAATCTTTTCCAGATTCGAAAAACTAGACGTCGTGTTCCTCGCGTTCATTCATTTTGCCCTCATCGTCGAAGCCCTGAGAGTAGTGTGAACACGCCCTAATTTGGGACTGTTTTCTGTATGCTCAAAAACTCGATAAGCAGGATTTCCGAGTTTTTACCTGTACTGTCGATATGGAGGCCCATCGCGACATTAGGAAGAGAGGAGCGCGACTCCCTCATCCATACGCAATATGCAGTCGTTTTTGCTCCGAAATGATTCTCAGATGGTATCTAAAAGACTTTGAGAAGAATTTCGTTCAGTCCAAACTAAGTTACTATTTTGATCGCGATGAACGCCATTTAGGGGCATTTAATATACGTCGGCGTGCAGGAGAAAAAGCTGGCAAAAAGCCTGGTCTTCATTTACTTACTCACTGGGATTTGGTGGAAGATGCAATTCCCGTTGATATGAAGGAGTACTATCCGGTTCAACTCGCTGACCTGATTTCTTGGTGTCATACTCGAAGACTGATGAAAGGAAAGCATGGAGCAGAAGTTTCCGAAAAATGGAGCGAACTATTCAAAGTTGCGGAAGCGGTTCTTCCATTCACTCGCGCAGAACTAAACCATGAACGTCTGGCTGTTCTGGCCTTTTATGGCGGTATCTTCCCTGAAGGCATCGAAGAAGAGTTCGGCCCAGATTGGCTCAAATAGGCAGCCAACTTTAATATTGCCAAGATTTGTCACCATCCGAAGGCTCGATGATCGCCGGTTCTGTGCCATTTCCTCGCCTTCACCTGAACCATCCGAGCCATCGTTCACCCGAGATCTACCTTCCCGTGCCCCCCACAGTCATCTTGTCCAGCTTGATAGTCGGCATCCCCACGCCTACCGGCACGCTCTGCCCGTCTTTGCCGCAGGTTCCGATGCCTTCGTCTAGCTTCAGGTCGTGGCCTACCATGGAGACGTATTTGAGGGCTTCAGGGCCGTTGCCGATGAGCGTGGCGTCGCGGACGGGAGCGGTGATCTTGCCGTCTTCAATGAGGTAGGCTTCAGACGCAGAAAAGACGAATTTGCCGTTGGTGATGTCGACCTGGCCGCCGCCGAAGTTGACGGCGTAGAGGCCGCGCTTGACGCTGCGCAGAATGTCCGCTGGGTCGTCGTCGCCAGCCAGCATGTAGGTGTTGGTCATGCGCGGCATGGGGATGCACTGGTAGCTTTCGCGGCGGCCGGAGCCGGTGTTGGCGGCGCCGGTGAGCCGCGCGGAGAGCTTGTCTGTAAGGTAGCCGCGCAGGATGCCGCCCTCGATCAGGACAGTCTCCTGTGTGGCCGAGCCTTCGTCGTCCACGTTGAGCGAGCCACGGCGGCCGGTGATGGTGCCGTTGTCAACCACGGTGACCTTGGGGCTGGCCACCGATTGACCGATCAGTCCGGCAAACGCTGAGGTCTTCTTGCGGTTGAAGTCGGCCTCAAGGCCGTGGCCTACCGCCTCGTGCAGCAGGATTCCCGGCCAGCCGGGACCGAGGACCACTTGCATCTCGCCAGCCGGAGCGGGGACCGCGCCGAGCTGCAAAATCGCTCCCCGCGCGGCCTCGCGAGCCAGGCTTTCCGGGCTTTTGGAGCCGACAAACTGGTCAAGGCCGGCCCTGCCACCGCCGCCCGCAGAGCCTTTGGTGGTGTTCGCGTCTTCTTTGGCGATAACGAACACATTGAGCCGGCAAAGGGGCTGGGTATCGCTGGCAAATGCTCCGTCGGAGGCGGCGATGAGAATGCGGCGCAGCTCCTCGGAGTAGCCTGCACGCACCTGCACGATGCGCGGATCGAAGGCACGTGCGGCGCGGTCGGCGCGCAAAATCAGCTCAAGCCGCGCGGCCAGATCGAGATCGAAACCGCCCAACGGAACGGGATAGAGATCGGCAACCGGCGTCTCGACAAATCCCTGCACCGTCTGCTTGGCCGGTCCTGAGGCGATGAGCGCGGCGGTGCGCGCGGCGTGCAGCAGCCGCTCAGGGCTCAGATTGTCGGTATAGGCATAGCCGGTGCGCTCGCCCGAAAGCACGCGGATTCCGCAGCCAGCGCTGGCGCCCTGGCTGGCGGATTTTACGATCTGCTCGTCTACTCCCAGCGAGGTGGCCGCAACCGACTCGAAGTAGAGATCGGCATAGTCGCCCCCGGCGGAAAGAGCCTCGCCCAGGCAGCGCTCCAATAGCCGCTCGGTAATGCCGAATTTTTCAAAGAAATATCGCCTGTGACTCGCGCGGTGAGAAGCATCCGGATTCGTCATCGTACAAAGAGTTTACGCTGTTTCATGCGCCGGCGCGCGCCCGTTCCTCTCTTGATGCGGGGTACTGAATCCCTTTCCCCGGAAGCCCAGCCTGTGCTACATTCGTCCCATGAAAAAGATTCTTGCCGCAGCCCTGTTGTTGATGGTGTTTGCAGTGAGTCCGGCATTCGCCGGCTCGACGCACCACCACCACCACCATCATCACCACCACCATCACGCCTAAGACGAACCCAGGCCCCTCTGAGCAGCGTTACCGCCGGGGGCCGGACTTCTCTTAGGGCGGCAGGAAGTCCCTGCGCCAAGCCGTGCTAAGGTTCCAGCCATGACCGACCAGCTCGAAGACCTTCGATTTCCCATTGGCCGCTTCCGTTCGCCGGCCAGCAGCGTCGCAGGCGTTCGCGACGCTCAAATTGAAACGGTGCGCCTGCTCCCCGAGCGCCTGCGCGCGGCCGTGAGCGGCCTTGACGATGCCCAGCTCGACACGCCCTACCGCGAAGGCGGCTGGACGGTGCGGCAAGTGGTTCATCACATTGCCGACAGCCACGCCAACGCCTACATTCGCTGCAAGCTGGCCCTTACAGAGGATTGGCCCACCATCAAGCCCTACGACGAGGCCGCCTGGGCCAAACTGGCAGACAGCCGGCTGCCCATCGAGGGCGCTCTGGCATTTATAGACGCGCTCCACCCGCGCTGGGTCGCGCTGCTCCAAGGGCTCTCCGAAGAGGATTTCCAGAAGGGCTACGACCATCCCCAGCAAGGCCGCCAGACCGTCGCCAAGGCGCTGGCCATTTACGACTGGCACTCGCGCCACCACACCGCGCACATTACCAATTTGCGCGCGCGGCAGGGCTGGTAGCCGCCCAGCATGGCCGCCGGTGAATCTGCTCCCTCCCCGGAACGGCTAGCCCAAAGCATCGAAGAATATCTGGCAGACCACCCGGCAGCCGCGCTGCTTGAGGATGGCCGCGTTCTCTTCGACATGCGCACCGCCCACTATGCGGTAAGCGAGTCGCATGGCCGCTGCGTTTTGCAGTTCTGGAGCGAAGAGCGCAATCTGGTGCGCACGGTGGTGGATTTGCAGCAGCGGGCGCAATGCCTGCGCCTGGCCACCCGCCGCATGGGCGCGGCCAAGCCTCAGGCTCTGGAGCTTGTGCCCACCAGCGACCGCCGCACACCCACCACGCGCGACGCAGCGCGGCGCAATTATCAGAAGCTGCTGGAACGTGTGCTGACGCGCAGCTTTATCGGCGCCAAGGTCGACGGGCTGCGCTCCGCCATGGACCTGGAGCACAGCTTTGGGCCCGCCTATGTGCGCGGACGGCTGCTGCGCGGAGCCGCTGCTGACGCGGTGATCGGCGTCAGCGAGGCGGAGTCCGGCGCGACGGTGGCGGGCGTTCTGACGCTGGGCATTCTTTGGCTCGATCATTGCCGCCAGCACGGCGACGGACGGCGGCACTTTGGCGGACTCAAGGTGATTGTGCCTGCCGGAGCCTGGCGGACCACTGCCGAAAGAATGGCCTGGCTCAACCATGCCGCGGCCGACTTCCAGCTCTTCACTCTCGACGAACGCAGCGAAGAGCTTGCGGCGGTGGACTTTCGCGACACCGGCAACCTGGAGTCGCGGCTGGTTCATGCCTTTTCGGCCTCGGCGGCCATCGAGCGCTGTCAGACCGGCGTGGACCGGCTGCTGGAGCTGGTTCCGGCGGCGGCCAGTGAGCGCGTCGAAGTGCGGGCGAGTTCTGCAACCGAGGTGGGATTGCTGCTGCATGGGTTGGAGTTTGCGCGGGTCCGCCACGGATTTGCTGCCAACTCCTTCGCCCGTGCAGACGAAATCAGCTTTGGCGCAGGAGCCAACGAGACTCCTCTGACAGAAGACAACGAAGCGCTCTGCCGGGACCTCTTCGAGCGCCTCTTTCTCAGCCGCCACGCCGACGGAGTGCGCACCGATCCGCTCTTCCGGTTACAGCCAGAGCGCTGGCTTGAGGCCCGGCTGCGGGCCGGAATCGTCGAGCTGCTGCCGGGCCTGCGCGGCGATCTGCTGTATACACAGGTGCCGGCGCTCTCGGTTGGCGATCGCGGCCTGCTTGACCTGCTCACGCTTGACCGCGAGGGACGGCTGGCCATCGTCGAACTCAAGGCCGATGAGGACCTGCATTTGCCGCTGCAGGCGCTGGATTACTGGATTCGGGTGCGCGCGCTAAACGACGACCGCCAGCCGGGCTTGGGCAACGGCGGCGGCAGGCCGCTGTCGGCCTTCGAGCGCCAGGGATATTTTCCGGGGGCTGAGGTTTCGCCGCTGCCGCCGAGGCTGCTGCTGGCCGGTCCGGCCTTGCGCATTCATCCCGCAAACGAGCCGGTGCTGCGCTACCTTTCGCCGCAGGTCGAGTGGGAGCTGATCGCCCTCACTGAACACTGGCGGCGGGAGCTGAAGGTGGTCTTCCGCAAGCGTAGCGGAGACGCGCGGAGCTAAACGATCATCCGCCCGGCTACGCCGAGTCCTCGGAAGACGTTCGAGAAGACGACTTGCGGGGAATAATATGTGTTGGCCAATGCTTTTGAGCTTTCCCAGGTCTCAAAATCGAGACCTAGGCCACCCACCTGCTTTTTTTCATTTGCCCATTTTGGGCCTACCCGCGAACTTCGGGAACTCCACACAACGTACCTTTTTTGCCAACAATCCACAGGTTGCGCCAATGAGTCGGAAGAAGTGTAATCGTTGAATGGAAAGAGGAATCCCATTCAACGTTGTGTCGCTTTTTTCTGGTGGAATGGGACTTGACCTCGGCCTCGAACAGACTGGGCGATTCCATATTCGTGCATGTGTTGAAAAAGAGCACTCATTCTGTGAAACAGCTAGACTGAACCGCAACGCCGGAAGGCTCCCGAAAGACCTAGTGATCTTTGAGGGCGACATTTCCGCCATTGATCCTCACGACATCCTCAAGAGCATTGGACTCATTCCCGGCGAGCTCGATGTGCTTGTAGGCGGTCCACCCTGTCAAACATTCAGCACAGTCGGCAGGAGGGAAACTGTCCAAGACCCAAGAGGCACATTGCTTTGGCAATTCCTTCGCTTTGTGGATGCGATTAAGCCTCGCATGTTCCTGATGGAGAATGTGAGGGGTCTCTTGTCTGCCGCTCTTCATCATAGGCATATTGCCGATCGTCCTGAGAAGGGTGGGCCGCTTCTTGAACCAGACGAACAGCCCGGTTCTGTAATTCGGGCGTTCGCGGATGACTTACAAAGGCTCCAAAGCAGTTATCACATGGATTGTTTTGAGGTCAACGCGGTAAACTACGGCGCTCCTCAGCTTCGTGAACGCGCTCTTTTCATCGGGAATCGTTTTAACGCGAGGGTCGATTTCCCTGACCCCACGCACAATAACCCCGAAACGGTTGACAGGGGAGAAGTTCAGGGTAGTCTCTTCGGCGCTCCAAAGGCGCGTCAGCCATGGCGCACCCTGCGCGATGCCATTGGCGACTTGATAGAAGAGACCCCAACCGTCATGGATTTCAGTCCGCGCAAGAAGAGTTTCTTGGCAATGGTGCCTCCAGGATCTAATTGGCGTAGTTTGCCTATCGAAATACAGAAAGAATCGATGGGTCCGGCATGGTTCGCAAAAGGTGGCCGTTCGGGATGGTGGAGACGTCTTACCTTCGACCTTCCCTGCCCGACTCTCGTAACTATGCCGAATCACGCAAGCACGTCGCTCTGCCATCCCGAGGAAGTGAGAGCACTCACGCTCCGTGAATATGCTCGAATACAAGAGTTCCCAGATGATTGGGAGTTTGTTGGAACTACTTCCGAGCAGTATGCACAAGTAGGGAACGCCGTTCCGATCCGCCTTGGATTTATTGCTGGAAACGTGATCGCCAAGGAACTTGATCGTCTTGCCGAGAACGGCTGGAAGTGTAGCGAACAAGAGACTCAACCTTATCGTGTAGTGTATGTCCAATCGCATGTTCGTACTCGCCAATGGTTCAAAGCTGGCGAGACCTTTGTTTGGGAGGATGGCGGAGACAATGACGGCGCACAGTATGCCGCCCCGAAGACCCTGAGAAAGACCGCGCTTCTTCATGCCGAGGATGGGCCATAATAATAAGAAAGCCGCCGAAAGAGGAGTGTAATGCCCAGACGCACTGGACTGCCGAAACCTGTCCTTGCAACGCTTTGTAAGAGCGATCTCCTCCAGTCCCTACGAGCCGTAGATAATGACGAGGGAGCGCGAGCACGCGTCCTTGCTCTTGAAACCGACTTTCGGCGGCGTATTGGAATCAATATTGGGGCCCTTCCCACGAATGATGCTGTCTTTGCAAAATTCAGGACGAATCCCTTCGTTTTGATGATGCACAGCAAGAACAAAGGCTATAAGAGCATCAGTGAAATCGAGAGCGATATTCTCCCAGCGAAGGTCTTTTCTTCCATGGAGACATCATCGGGACGAATGGTTGAGCAGGTTGTCTTCCCGGTTTATGGATGGGAATATGTGAAAAGCGCGATGCATTCACCGGATTCTGTGCTTGACGGTAGAAAACAATCCGGCAATGTGCTGTGTCTAGCAACGCTGAAAAGTGGACCCGCCTGTTTGAATGACGAAATGAGCAAGGATATTGCTGAAGGTATTCTTGCCAACTGCGAGTACTGGGCGGCTCAATATCGTGTCAGGGAAATCGATTTTACATACGGTGTGCTCTACGGAACCAAGAAGCAATCCAATAAGAAGGATTGGCATATCCTTCGTAATATCGAAGAGAAGTTAACTAACGGGAGAATGCTTGAGTCCCCAAATAACCAATGGTACTGCAAGTTTAGAAAGCGAGGAATTACCGTCACGGTGACCATTCGGGTTGGCACTGACCTATGGAATTACATCGGCGGGACAGACTCGATGTTCACGGAGCTTTCGGCATCAGTGATTCGAGCCTGTATCACTCCGAGCGATGTTGACCCAGCGGACTACGAATTCCAAATCAGCGACTTACCGTGCATCATCTCGACTGAATCTGTCCCGGACGATTTCAATGTTGCGTTGCTTCAACGGAGCCAATTGGAATGGCTCTTCTTCTTTGCGCGACATTTTTGCGACAACCTGATTGATTAAGAGCAGTACGCCTGCTTCTGACGGGCTTTGCAATGACCATCGGAAGGGTTGATGGCGGTGGCACCGGTCCAGGTGAGATCTCCAGACCATGGCGGGTTCTTGCCCCCTCGTCTCTTTATGAACCACAACGAGGGGACCGGGGAAGGGGAATCGAGCTGCGGCCTCTCAATCAATCAGGCCAGTTGAAAGCCGTGGAGCCGTTTTGCGGCGTCTTCATCGAATGTCAAGGTTGCCGAACAACCTCTCCAGACGCCGAGGGGGCCGATCAAGGCGTCTTCGAATGTTCCGATTCCATTGCGGAGCGAGACAACGGCGTAATAGACCTCTTGCTCATTCTGAACCTCGAGTGTATCCGCCGCTAACAGCATTTCGATATCGTTCGCAATCTGCTGCTGGGAACGCTTGAAAAGGCTTTTGAGAACCCATACAACTTCAAGGAGAGTCACCAGGCTGACGAAGCCCGGTTCCTGTTCGGTCAAGCGCAGTTCGACGATCTCCGTTGCGCGAGGGGACTGCGTTGGATCGTCTTGCGCGAGGTAGCGCAGTAGGACGTTCGTGTCGAGACCGATCATTTTCTTCGCCGAAATCTTTCGGTTGCGCCTTCCGCAATCGCCCGATCGATTTCTTCAAGAGATACCGGTTGGGCCGGCTTTGGAATCATGCCCTTGAGCCTGGCAGTTGAAATCTTGGGCAAAATGATCACGCCGTCAGGGTGGAAGAAGAACTTGAACCGGTCTCCCGATTTTATTTGCAGGCGATCGCGAACCGCTTTGGGGATCGTTGCCTGTCCTTTACTGCTGAGCGTTGCTTCCATGAGACGACATACCCCTTTCTTTACATTCTATCAAAAGTAAAGATACGGTGTTGGCTAGGGCTGGTGGCCGGTCATGAAATCACCACAGCCCTCCATCTTGGCTAACCACCGAAGAAATAAGAACGATGGGCGGGCCACCTGCCGGAATTTCATCAAGTTGAGGGTGCCACCGATCCCGGTGAAATCTCCACGGGCCGGCGCGCTATTGGGGCGCGGGATGGGTCAGCCGGCGATGGCGCGGCCGATGCGGACCCACCAGTCGGGCCCGATGGCAGCCAAGTAGATCACGCCGAGCTGGGCGACGTAGTAGAGGGGCACACCGACGCGGTAGACGGTGTGGATGCGCCGGCTGACGAGCAGATCGCGGCACACGCCGAGCGCGAGCATCAGGTCGACGCCGACATAAGACAGGTTGTGCTGGCGCGCGAAGGCGTGATCCATGCGGGCGAATGCGGCGACCAGCAATCCGCAGGTGGCGAAAAAAACGAGGCGGCGATGGAACTCGGGCGTTTTGCGCCAAGAGATGGCGAGCGCCATGCAGAGGCCGAAGACACCGATGTCGAAGAAGGGGATGGCAAGGAAGGCGTAGCGGTGCGGCATATGGAGGCGGTAGGTTTCAAAGTGGACCATGCGGATGGCGGTAACCACTCCAAGGGGCACCATGATGGCGGCGATAGCGGCGGCCACCCAACCGATGGTGCGATGCCATTTCACGTTGCGGGTGCGCACCAGGGCCGATTGCAGGATGAAGATCAGGATCCAAGCCGAGAAAGTGACGCCATGGACCCAGAGGATGCGGGGCGGGGCAATGTCAGGATGGAGCAGCCGTTCGTCGACGGTCTGGCTGAAGCCGGCCACCACGGCTGCGGCGGACACGAGGGACATGGCGAAGTAGAAGTAGCGGTCGAGGAGGCTGTTGCGGCCGGTGAATATGCTTGGACGCGGCGCGGCTACGGCCGGGGAAACGGAAGTAGGCATGGGCTCTCGCTTTCTTGGGGGAGGGAAAATCTTCAGGGAAAAAGATGACAGGCGGAGAGTACCATGCGGAAGCAGGGGCGCACAACGGGGTTGTGAGGACGGGGCGGGTAGCTCGGGTACCGCGTGCGCGGGGCCGGTCAACGGGAATATGATGCAGTTAAGCCTTGCTGGAAATTGGGCGCTGCAAAAATCGGCGAATCCGTTCCTCCCGCTTGAAGGGAATCACCGGGAGCATTGAGTTGGGTATCTTTAACAAGTCCGAACGGGGTAGAAGCGAGGTCGGCCACGCTCTCCGGCGTGTCCGAACGGCTCGCAGGTCATGGCCCCTCTCCGCGCGGCTCCTGGTCGGAGCAATGTTCGTCCTAAACATTCTCCTGGCAGCATTTCTCGTAACAACTGAAGTCAAGAGGCGTGGAGCACCCGCAACTTCCGCTCCGCTCACACTGGAACGGCCGAAGCCCGGTTCCACGCCGCAGCTCAATGCGCCGCCCGATCAGGGGGCCAGCCTCGGCGTGAAGACTCCCCCGGTTGAAGCCAGCCCGGCCGCGTGGCCCAGCACTCAAAGGTCGAAACGCCCCCCAATCAAAGTACTGCCCGAAGCACTGCGAGCCAGCAAATCCACGCGCCCGGTTTTGCCGGCGACGATGCCGCGGGCCGAGGTTTACCCTCCAAAGGAGCCTCTCGGCCAGACTCCCGCTCCTGTTCGCGATCCGGCCGCCTCTTCGGGCACAAGTGGCAATGTCGCGTCTCTTGGCCTGGCCGCACCCTCCGGGATTCCTGGCGCCGGCGTCCACAGCAACGCAGGACCACATCCCAACGCGCCCGCTGCATTGGCTGGCGCTCCTGCGGCGATCGGCCAAGGCCTCACTGCGAAGGGAAACTGGTCAGGCTCAATGGTCAGAGTAGCCTCGGTTCGGCTTCCAGCGATGGAAAAGGGATTGATGATACCGAAGATGCCCGTAGCGCCAATCTCGGCAAAAATCGAGATTATTCCCCGGCCTGCCGTGCAGTTTGAGAATTGCGGCGACGACAAAGTTTTTATCGCCTGCCCCACGCTGAAAATCCGGTATGACACGCCCTTCACCTCCGAAGCCCCCTAACCCCTTTTGGCAAGACCCATCGGTGTGGCTCTTCGCACTAATGGCTTGCGCAATTACGTTGACTTTACTTTCGAATTACCGGAAGTTGACCCAGCTGTTGAATGAGTACTCTAAAACGCCCTTCTCGCCAGTAATTGGCGGATGGTCCGGTGGGTTCCCCGATTCCTCGTCTCTTTATAAACCACAACCGGGGGTGCCCCCGATCCCTCGCTTTTGGGGACCGGGGAGGAAGGCGTCCCGCTCGAGCTGAATCGGAGGCCCTCAAGGCTGTTTTTGGCGGGTGGCGCACGCGCGAAGGTCGCTCACAAGAGCGTCCACGCGCTTCAGATCCGTGTCCCATGCGAACATGATGCGGGCCGCTCCGCCTATGAAGGTGTAGAACTTCCAGCCGCGGCTGCGCAGCCCATTGAGAATGTCGTCGGATGCCATTAGGAACACGGTGTTGGCATCGACTGGCGCGGCGATGGTCACGTTGGGAATGTTCGCGATCTGCTCCGCAAAGTACCGCGCACACCGATTCGCATGTTCGGCGTTGGCCAGCCATGCTCCGCTCTCCAGCATCCCCACCCAAGGGGCTGCCAGGAAGCGCATCTTTGAAGCGAGCTGCCCGGCTTGCTTGCAGCGGTATTCAAAATCCACGGCGACCGCCGGATCGAAAAACAAGACGGCCTCGCCCACGGCCATCCCATTTTTTGTGCCGCCAAAGCACAACACGTCCACACCGCTTTTCCAACTGAGCTCCGCAGGGCTGCGGCCTAGACTGGCGCAGGCGTTGGCAAAGCGGGCTCCATCCATATGCAGCCAAAGCCCGTGCTCCTTGCAGGCCGCGGAGAGGGCTTTCACTTCCTCCAGCGTGTAGACACGGCCCGTTTCAGTTGCTTGCGTGATGGTGACAACGCGCGGCTTGGGATAGTGAATGTCTTGCCGCTTGGTGGCAAGTTCATGAATGTCGGCGGGCGTCAGTTTGCCATCCGCGGATCGAGCGACGAGCAGCTTCGATCCATTGGAGAAGAACTCCGGCGCGCCGCACTCGTCCGTCTCCACGTGCGCCTGGTCGCAGCAGATGACGCCATGATAGGACTGGCAGAGCGAGGCCAGAGCTAGTGAGTTGGCGGCGGTGCCGTTGAAGACGAAGAACAATTCAAGATTGGTTTCAAACAGATCGCGAAAGGCATTCGCGGCGCGAGCGGTCCACTGGTCGTCGCCATACGCTGAGGCGCTGCCGCGGTTGGCAGTCTCCATCGCGGCCCATGCCTGCGGGCAGATTCCGGCGTAGTTATCGCTGGCAAACTGCTGGGCGAGGTCGCCGGCGTTGTTCTCCATCATGGAATCATCCTCTGGCCTGACGGTCAGAATACTTTCAGTTGCCGTCGGTGCGGGCGGCGTTAAGCCCCTGAAAGATGGCGTCGTACTTACCGCTTTCGGCAGCGAAGCGGAGGCCTTTTACATTTTCCACGCAAATCTCATGCGGGGTGGGTTGGGTCTTAAGGATCCCCATAACCTCGGCAATATATGCACCCAGCGGCATGGCGCGCGGATCGTCTGCGCCGTTCATCAAGTGCGTGGCAACGTAGGGAGGAATCAGCTCGATCACTTCGATGCCGGTGGCCTTGAGCTGGTAGCGGAGCGACTGGGTATACGAGTGAATGGCGGCCTTGGTGGCGCAATAGGTGGGCGTGAGCGCCAGAGGCAGGAAAGCCAGCCCGGAAGAGACGTTGACGATGGTGGCGGCGGCCTGCTTTTGAAGCAGCGGCAGCAGAGCCGCGATGAGCCGGATGGGACCGAGCAGGTTGGTGGCGACGATGGCCTCCGCATCGGCCAGGCCGTCCGGCTGGGCAAGCAGCTTCTCGGGCCGCATGATGCCGGCGTTGTTGACGAGCACATTGAGCGAGGGGAACTCCGCCGCTACCAGGGCGGCAAAGGAACGAATCACTGCTGGACTCTCAATGTCGAGGGAAAGGGACTTCATGCCGGGATTGGCGGAGGTGGTTTCTTCCAGAGCCTGTTTACGGCGGCCGGCAATCACTACCTGATTGCCGAGTTTGTGCAGCTCTTCCGCAAGCCCGCGGCCAATGCCGGAGCCGCCGCCGGTGATGAGAACGGTGTTGCCGGTAAGATTCATGGGGATGAGTTCCTCCACAAGGAATGATAAGGCGATGCGCACATCGTGTGCATGAAAAACGAGAATGGGACTTTACCGTTCTGTGCCTGCCTCTGAAACCTGCGATGATAGAGGAGAACGCCCGGACGGCAAACTCAGCCCTGGGCAGCATGGCCCAGGTGAAGCTAGCGATGCAGCGTGTTGCGCTGATCTACAACCCGGTTTCCGGACAGTATTCGAATCGGCGGCCGGCAGCCGTCCAGGATGCGCTGGCTGTCTTCCGCGCGGCGGGGGTCTCGGCCGAAGTCTTCGAGACAACTACGCCGACGGGCGCCACGGCGCATACGGAAGAAGCGATCCGCCAGGGCTGCGACACCGTAATTGCCTGTGGCGGAGACGGCACCGTCCATGCGATCCTGCAAAGCCTGGTGGGGACGCAGGTGGCGCTGGGCGTAATTCCCCTGGGCACCGCCAACGCCCTGGCCGCCGATCTGGACCTGTTTGGATCTCCCGAAAGGGTAGCGGAAGCGCTGCTGCGCGCAGTGCCGGCGCGGGTTCCGGTGGGGCGCATCCAGTTCAAGGACAGCGCCGGCGACGGGGCCTCGCGATCCTTCATCGTCGCCGCCGGAATAGGCGCGGATGCCCAACTCATGTACCGGATGGATGCGCGGCTGAAGCGCCGCTTTGGCTATATCCTTTATCTGATCGAGGCCTTTCGCGTCTGGGCAAGCGGCTCCTTTCCGCTCTTTGAAGCAGCTGTCACCACGAACGGAAGCGATACTCCGCACATAGTGGAGGCCTCTCAATTGCTGGCGGTGCGGGTGCGGTCGTTTGGCGGGGTTCTGCGCGAACTGGCTCCGGGGGCCACGTTGCGCGGCGGCAGCCTGCAATTGCTGGCTTTCAAAACGCAAAGCCGCCGCCGCTTCCTGCGCTTTCTTTTGGCGGTCCTTTTCAGGAGGCACACGTTCCACAACACAATAGAACTGATCGAGGCCGCTAGCGTTGAGTGCCGCGCCCGCAACGGCTCCGCGGACCACGTCTTCGTGGAGGCAGATGGAGACGTCCTTGGCTCCCTGCCCGTCCGCATTGAAGTCGTGCCCGATGCGCTCACCCTTCTGATTCCCCCCAACGCCCAGCCGTGATGCGTCGCCAAGAGCGCAAAATCTGGCGAGCGGCAAGATTGCCAGCAGAGGCTTGTCACAGCGCGCAGCTCTTGAATCGGTTAAGTTAGTAAGGATCTGCCCAGCCTCAAGAATGAGCGCTGGATGCGGGTACGTACAGTCATCCAGGGGAATTGGATCATGCGATCGGCGCTGAGAAAAAGAACGATTCTGCTTGCAATCGTTGCCGGCTTCGGCATTCTTGCTTCATGCCGGGCGGCAACCGGGCAAACCATAACCATCGACCGGGCGGGCGGCGGCCGGGTCTTCGACGGTGTGGGCGCTATCAGCGGCGGCGGCGGCAACTCCCGGCTGCTGATCGACTACCCCGAGCCTTATCGCAGCCAGATTCTCGACTATCTCTTCAAGCCGAACTACGGCGCAAGCATGCAGATTCTCAAAGTGGAGATCGGCGCGGACATGGACTCGACCGACGGGGCGGAGTCCAGCCACATGCACACCCGCAACGACGAGAACTACCAGCGCGGGTATGAGTGGTGGCTGATGGAGCAGGCCAAGGCTCGCAACCCGCACATTAAGCTGGCGGCTCTGGCCTGGGGCGCGCCGCACTGGGTGGGCAACGGCAACTACTGGTCGCGCGACATGATCGATTACATGATCAAGTGGATCGAACATGCCGAATCGGATCATCGTTTGACCATCGACTATGTTGGCGGGCGCAACGAGCATGGCTACGATATTCAGTTTTACAAGGATCTGAAGACTGCTCTCCGCGCCAACGGGCTGGCATCCATCCAGGTCATCGCGTCCGATGACTGGCAGAAACTCAAGCTATGGAATGTGGCTTCGGATATGAAGAAAGATCCGGCGCTGAACGATGCGATCGACGTGGTGGGTGTGCATGGCCCCGGCTGGGGTGGTTATCCCACGCCCGATGCTGCTTCGCTGGGAAAACCTCTCTGGGACAGCGAGGCGCACTTCGACGAGAAGCCTCCATACAACGAAATTGCGCGCAATATCAACCGCAATTATGTTGCCGGACGCGTGACGGCCAGCATCTACTGGCCTATCGTCAGCGCAATGTACGACAACCTCCCCTACGACGATATCGGGTTTATCAAGTGCAATCAGCCCTGGTCGGGCCACTATGTTGTAACTCCTTCGCTGTGGGTGATGGCCCACACGGCGCAGTTTACGCAGCTCGGCTGGCGCTATATCGACGGGGCCACCGGATTCTTCAATGGGGATGCGACCGGGGCGCACGGGAGTTATGTAACGCTCAAATCTCCGGATAGCTCCGAATTCAGCGTAGTTATCGAAACCGTCGAGGCAAAAAGCGCGCAGACGGCGCGGTTCAGGCTCGCTGGATTTGCGCCGGAGACTCTGCATCTTTGGACGACCAATCCCAGCTCAACCTACTCGGCCGATTGGTTCGTCAAGCTGGCCGATATTCATCCGGCCGGGGGCGAGTTCTCGCTCAATCTGGAACCGGGCCGCATGTATACCGTGACCACCACCACCGGGCAGGGCAAGGGCGACGCCGCGGCTCCTCCATCCGCGCCTTTTCCGCTGCCCTTCGCGGATAACTTCAAGAGCTATGCGGAAGGCAAGATGCCCCGGTTCTTCTCCGACATGTACGGAGGCTTCGAGACGGCCCGATGTGGCGGCGGCCGCTCAGGCATTTGCCTGCGCCAGGTGGTTCCCGAGGAGCCTACCTCGTGGAAGAAGACCGCCAATCGCCCCTTTACGATCGTTGGCAATCTCGATTGGCGGGATTATCGCGTTTCTGTCGACGCGATGCTTGAGCAGGCCGGCTCCGTCGATCTGATCGGGCGCATCACCGGCATGAGCGACGCCGATGTGCCTAACTCGTATGTGTTGCGCGTGTCCGATACAGGCGATTGGTCACTGCTCAGGACGATGGACACGCACGGCGACAAGCAGAAGGACTCGCTGGCGGAAACCGTGCTGGCGCAGGGCAAGGTGGGCGCTCTGGGCGTGAACAACTGGCACAATCTTGCGCTGACCTTTCAGGGCGAAACCATCACGGCGGAGATCGATCATGCCGTGGTCAAGGTTGTCGCCGATCCAACCTATGCAACTGGCATGGTTGGCCTGGGAACGGTTGCGTACGCGCGATCCGAATTCGATAACTTCAAGGTGGAGTCGGCCGCGCCGAAGACGAATGGCGAAGGCAAGTAATCCGGAGACGACGCTCCAAACGGCCGGCCAAAGCGGCATGCCCTGACCGGAGAGAAATAATCTGCAAGGTTTTGAAAATAAATAAAAATAGGGTATTAATTAAATGGTAACGTGTTCAGAAGACAACCGAGACGGTTTTACGGCATCGCGTCCCTTCTCTGCCCATCTTCTTTACCAGTATGCACTAAGGAAAGGTTATTTTCTGCAATGAGTTGAGGCGGAGATTTGTGGTTCCCCGGGTCTCGGAAACGAGACCCGGGGCCGGCCTACCATAGGCGGTTTGCCCATTAGCCGGGGCGGCGTTTAACATGGCGGGACCTGGGACATTCGGAACCCAAGAGAGTATCATGACGAGCCGAGTTACAAATGACCGATCAGAACACTGATGACGGGGTGATTTCTCCTGAACTGGAGTCTGTGATCCTTGATGATTATAGGGATCACCAGATAGAGCTTCGCCGGAGCGCCGAGATATGTTCCGGATTCGCACAACATCTACTACGGTTTGCTATACTTGGCTGGAGGCAAGAACATGGAGAGTGACTTAACCGCTTCTCCGCGAGCATCGAACCGGATAGGATAAACTCCATTGACGGAACAGAATAACTCATCACGAGAGAGCGCCGCAATCTACGGAGTCCTCGTGCTTTTTGCTGTTCTGCTCGCTTTTGTGACATACAAACACGAGATGTATCTGGATGAAGCGCAGGCTTGGCTGATTGCGCGCGGAAGCCCGAATTTCCTCGAACTCCTCCATCATCTTCGATACGAGGGCCACCCAGCTCTGTGGTATCTGCTGATTTACCTGCCATCGCACCTATCCTCGAACATGGCTTGGATGCAGGGGATTAACTATGTTCTGTCTTTGGGAATAGCCTGGCTTGTTCTCTCCGAGCGCCGCTTGCCGTTAGTGATGCGTGTCTCGATTGTTTTTAGCGTGTCTGTTCTTTTTTACATGGGAGTTGTCGCCAGGAGCTACATGCTAGCCGGCGTTTTGTTGATCGCGGCAGCGCGTTGCCTGCTGGCTGAGCGGCGGCGGAATTGGCTAGCGATAACTCTACTGGCCCTGGCAATCAACGCGCACTTTTTGGCAATTCCGGTTGTGGTGGGCATTTTCGTCTGGCTGTACTGGCTTGCGCCGACTGCAAGCTGGAGTGTAGCTGTGGGAAAGTTGAAGGAACGCAGCTTTTGGATATCTGCCGCCATCCTCGGGGTGGCATTCGCGGCCTGTTACTTCACGCTGCGCCCTGCGCCGGATATTTACACGCCTCAATATGATGTGATTGGTCCTCTCACGCCCGGTTATTTGGTGGCCGGGATCGGCAGAATATCGCCCTACTTCGAGCCTTCTGCCTTTAGCGGGTTCGTAGCGTCAGCTCAGCAGGTGCTTACGCCCTGGATGCATCCATCCTTGATGGTCGCGCTCCTGACCATTGGCCTTTGGCTTTTGGGAGTATCGGCTCTGTCGGCGCGACGAAGCCGGTGGTTCATGATTTCTGTTTCGCTGCTGTGGACGGCGGCGGTGTGCGCAACCGTACATCTCCCAATGCCACTGCACGCAACTCTTCTCTTTGTTGGCTACGTGATCGCGTTGATGATGAATCAACCCGATGGCCGGGACCGGCCCTGGCTGCGTCCCCAACTCTCCCAGCTTGTACTCGTGATTCTCCTTAGTATGCAGATGCTGGCTTGCGTGCAGGCCATTGTAGAGGAGTGCCTGTATCCCTTTTCGGGAGCAAAACCAACGGCCGAATGGCTTGAGCGCACAGGCCTAACAAAGCGTCCCCTGGTGATCAATCCGGACTTAGCCGCCCCCGCGATTCTTGCATACACCGGAATCGAGTCGGCGTACTTTCCCACCTGCCGATGCCAAGGATCCTTTGTAGCTTTCCGGCGAGGCCGGGACTTGTCCGCGGAAGTAACTTTGAATGAATTGCAGGCGCTTCATCGTGAGTTTGGTGCGGCGCCAGTCGTAATATCTTACTGGAAGCTCGGGCAAGACAGCCTCCAGCGGCTCGGGTTGCGATTGGTCTATGTTTCGCCGAATGGCTGGTTCTGGCGGAACGAGAATCTTTTCGTCTATGACTCGGGTGATGGAACGACTATGGACGGCTCCGGAGCTAAACCGTGAAGCAACAAACGGCGATCATCATCGGAGCAGGCCCCGCGGGGATCACGGCTGCGATTGAGTTGCAGCGCCTCACCGGCATTAAAGTCATTCTGGTTGAAGCCAGCAATCAGGTCGGAGGCCTGTCCCGAACCATCTGCTACAAGGGGAACCGGATGGACATTGGCGGCCACCGCTTCTTTTCAAAGTCTGACCGTGTAATGCGCTGGTGGCATGACATAATGCCCATCGAGGCCGGCTCAAACAGCGACGGTCAACTCCGCTATCAGGGTCAGTCACGCGATATACCCGCTGCTTCTTCGGCTCACGACCCCCAAGCCGAAGACTTGGTCATGCTTGTCCGCCAGCGCAAGAGCCGTATTTACTTTTTGCGCCGCTTCTTCGACTATCCGATCCGTCCGACCGCCGACACACTAAAGAATCTGGGCCTGCTTCGCACCTTTCGTGCCGGCATCAGTTACATGCGCTCAGCACTGCTACCCCGGCGCCAGGAGCGTTCCCTCGAAGACTTCTTGATCAATCGCTTTGGCAAGCAGTTATACCTCACTTTCTTCAAATCCTATACGGAAAAGGTTTGGGGCGTGCCGTGCCACGAGATCAGCCCTGAATGGGGGGCTCAGCGCATCAAAGATCTCTCTCTGAAACGGATAGTGACGCACTTCCTGAAAAAGACCTTTAGACCCAGGCAAGCGTCTGACATCTCTCAGAAGAAGATTGAGACTTCGTTGATCGAGAAATTTCTTTACCCTAAGTTCGGCCCTGGGCAGCTTTGGGAACATGCCGCCGATTCAGTCCGCAAAAACGGCGGCGAAATTCATTTCAGAGTCCACATCGATCGCGTGCATGTGGATGGCAACAAGGTGCTTTCGCTTGAAGGCCTCGATGCGGCTGGAGAACGCGTAACCTATACGGGCGACTACTTTCTTTCCACCATGCCCATCCGAGACTTGATCCGGGCCGTCACCGATCCAGCGCCGGCGGATGTCACCGAAGTCAGCGAGGGACTTATGTATCGTGACTTCATCACTGTCGGTCTGCTCGCCAATAAGCTGAGCGTGACTGAGAGAGACGGCACTTTGATCAAGGATAACTGGATTTATGTCCATGAGCCTAATGTGCTAGTTGGCCGCTTGCAAATCTTCAATAACTGGAGCCCGTGGCTCGTAGCCAGCCAGGATAAAGTCTGGATCGGCCTTGAGTACTTCTGCAATGATACTGACCGTTTGTGGAAGCTTTCCGATGATGAAATGGCGAAGTTCGCCATCGCAGAAGTTGCCCAAATCGGCATCCTTAAGGCCGAAGATGTTGAAGATTCCCATGTTGTGCATGTTGCCAAGGCCTACCCGGCCTATTTCGGCAGCTACAACCGTTTTGACGTCATTCGCGACTACACAGACCGATTTGAGAACCTCTTCCTCGTGGGCCGCAACGGTATGCATAAATACAACAACCAGGACCACTCCATGCTCACCGCCATTGCGGCTGTAGAAAACATCGTGAACGGCATCACCACGAAAGACAACATTTGGGCCGTCAACACCGAGATGGAGTACCAGGAAGACAAAACCACTGAGTCCAGTTGAAAGTTGCGTTCAGCGGTCCGCCCGGTGCCGCGGGTCTCGGCTTTACTATATGGGTTCCTTCTCAGACCAGGTCGGTGCGGCCGCAGAGGCCTAGTTCCTTCACGATCTTTCCCACGTCCTGGGAGTGGTCGCGGTTGGCGATGAGCAGGGCATCCTCGGTATCGACGATGACCAGGTTTTCGACACCGACCAGAGCTACAAACTTTTTGGGGCTGAAGATGTAGTTGTTGGCCGCGTCGATGGCCAGGTGGCCTTCGGTCTCCGATACATTGCCGTCGCCGTCGCCGCGCAACCGGGTGTCAAGCTGGTACTCATAGAGCGAGGCCCAGGAGCCCAGGTCGTTCCAACTGAACTCGGCCGGCACGCAGTAGAGGTGCGAGAGGTGCTCGCCTTTGGCAGAACGCGGTTCCAGCACCGCGTAATCCACGGAAATGTTTTCACACTTGGGATAGAGAGCGCGAAAGACCTCTTCAAACTCGTGTGCGCCGTGGGAGGCGGCAATGCTCTCAAGGAGCGGAGCAGTTTCCGGCAGGTGCTCGCGGACGGCGTTGGCTAGGGTGCGCGCCGACCAGAGGAAAATACCCGAATTCCAGAAGTAGTTGCCCGCGGCGACAAACTCTTCGGCACGGTTCTGATTGGGCTTCTCGATAAAGCGGCGCACATGGAGGGCGGAGTCGTCCCGGGTAAAGTCGCCGGTTTCGATGTAGCCGTAGCCGGTTTCGGCGCGAGTAGGCTCGATGCCGAGCACCACCATGTTGTCTCCGGCCGCGGCCACGGCAATGCCTTTTTGCAGCGCACGGAGGAAGCGTGGCTCGTCGGAGATGACGTGGTCGGAGGGAAAGATTCCCAGCACGGCGTCGGGGTTTTGGCGCTCGATGAGGAAAGCGGCCAGCCCGCAGGCGGGCGCGGTGTTGCGCGCCACCGGCTCCTGCACGATTTGCCCGGCGGGTACGCCCTTCAACTGATCGGCGATCTCGTGGGCCAGATATTCGTTGGTAATGACCCAGGTGTGGGCCAGAGTGGCCAGCGGCTTGAGCCGCTCGACGGTCTGCTGAATCATG
>Ga0182016_10002731_pt1 | contig 20495 bp, 17 predicted proteins | sample 712S2MmetaG_FD_120491 | JGI IMG/M metagenome (GOLD analysis project Ga0182016, IMG submission 120491) | Permafrost microbial communities from Stordalen Mire, Sweden - 712S2M metaG | ecosystem: Environmental > Terrestrial > Soil > Wetlands > Permafrost | place: Sweden: Stordalen | collected... | reverse complement strand
GGCATCCACAAAATTGAAATTGTTGATAAGGTTGCTGTTGGTTCTGATGGCTTTGAACGTGCCGCCGAACGTGATGCTGTGCGAACCGTGCACCCAGTTGAAATCGTCTCGCACCGTGGGAATCGGCACCCGCCGCTTCTGCCCGTCGAAGGATGTATAAGGGCCACTGAAGCCGGAAAAGCTGTACTGGTTCGCCCCGGTTGGATTGTAGGTATCAGGAAAGCTGAACTTGCTGATGGTGTCGCCATAGTACGCCTGGTTGACCTTGTTCGATCCGATTGCCCAGATATGGCTGATCATGTACCCGTAGCTGCGGTCGACAAACGGATGCGTATCCCCATCGGTCGGAAGAAAGGGAAGACTTTCGACCGCGTTTCGCCGGTTGATGGTAAAACGCCCGTAAATCTTGTGCTTCGCGGCCAGGTTATAGTCGATGCGCGCCACGTAGGTCGCGTCGATATCCGGCGTGGGATAAGTAAACTTGTATCCCCCAGTGTTCACACCGTCGCCGAAGGCGGGGTCGTTGACTGGCGCACTTGCATAGCGCGTCTTGAGATAAGACAGCACATTCGAATCGAAGCCCGCGCCATTGGGATCGAGATTGGCCACCTGCGCCGAACTCAGCGAGGTGATGCAGGCAGGTTGCGTATTCAGGCGGCTACTGTCTCCGCAGCCAGATCCGCTGTTGATATAGTTGAGCGTCCCAGCCAGATAAGAGCTCATAGGAACGTTATCTTCGCCCGTAGCCGACTCGATAATCCGCGAGTCCGCCAGATCGAAAAAGAAAAACAGCTTGTCGCGCTTGATGGGACCGCCAATGTTGCCCCCAAACTGATTGCGGATCAGAGGCGTTCGAGGAATCCCGTCCAGGTTGTTGAAAAAGTCGTTGGCCACCGTCGTCGTATCGCGGTGGTATTCGTTCACATTGCCGTGGAACTGATTTGAGCCGTTCTTCGTCACCAGTTGAAACTGAGCCCCGCTTCCCGTGCCGAGCGAGGCCAGCAATCCGGCCACCGCCCCGCTAAACTGCTGCACCGAATCGACCGGAGCGTTGGCGACGATGGTAAAGGTCTGACCTGAAGCAATGTCATTCACATCCATGCCATCGACCATCACCTCTGTCTGATCTACGCGCGCCCCCGTCACAGCGCCTTGATTGGAATCTACTCCCGGCTGCATCAGGAAGAGACTCGTGATCCCCGAGGTCCGGTCAAGGATCGGCAGCTGGTTCAGTTCCTTCACGTCAATGTTGTTGCCGATGGTGGCGTCGGTCGTATTCAGCGTCACTACTTCGTTGCTGGCAGACACTTCTACCGTCTGCGCATTCGCCCCTACCTTGAGTCGCGCATTTTGCGTGCGGGTGATACCCACGCCCAGGGAAATATTCGAGATCTCCTCATTGGAGAAGCCTTCGTGGCTAAACACCGCCTTGTAGCCGGGATTCGGCGGGACGTTGGGAAAGCGGTAGGTGCCTGTGCTGTCCGTCGTTTCTGTGAAGGAGACGCCCGTCGAGCTATTTCTTAAGGTGACCGTCGTGCCAGGAATCACAGCACCGGAAGGATCAGTGACCACGCCGGTCATAGAGGAGCTGTCCTGCGCCCGCAGTTGGGTCGAAATCACCAGGGCACACACCACAAACAGAATCGTCGCCAAAATTCTTCGCATACGCACGACCTCCCGTGTCATACCGATTCTGGGTTGGCTTGCAATTCTCATTCCATTTTGAATGGTTTCGTAACTTATTTAAAATGATGAAGATAAATACCACCCCGAGGTGCCCCAACCCCAAAACAGGCGATGCAATATATGAAAAACCATACGATTGATTGTCGATCTCTGCGATGACTTCGGCGAAAACAGCGCGGCTTGGCATAAATGCCAGGCCGTTAGTTGCCTTACCTTAAGCCTGCCACTGCCTTGTCAGATGCGCATCGGCATTAGAACGTAGCGGTATTTGTACTCCCCGTCGGGATCTTCCGGCCTCATCTGCCCTGCCGACTGCGAGTCCTTGAACTCCAGCCGAACCTCGCCCTCATTCCCGAGCGCCTTCAGAAAGTCCAAAATGTACCCCGAGTTGAATCCAACCACGATGGGATCGCTGGCGTAGGGGGTGTCGATCGTGTCTTCGCTCTCGCCGGACTCCGTCGAACTCGAGCTCACCTTCAGCTCGTTGCCCTCAAGCTTCATGCGAATCGCGCCCGAGCGCTCATCGGCAAACTGCGCCACGCGCTGGATGGCCGACGACAGCTCGCTCACTCGCACCACCGCGAACTTGGTGTTGTCGCGCGGCATTACTGCCTCAAAGTTCGGAAATTGGCCGGTGAGCTTGCGAGTGCTCAGCGTGCGATGGCCGACGCGGAAGAACAGCGTGTGTTCATCGTCGGCAAACTCCACTTTCTCGGCTTCCGTCGATGAGAGCAGCTGTTGCAGTTCCTGAAGAGCCTTACGCGGAATCAGAACCCGCTTCTCCCCGCTGATTCCCTCAAGGGTTTCGTTCGGCTTCTCAACGTACGAGAGCCTGTGTCCATCGGTCGCCACCATCGCCAGTGACTCCGCCTTGATCACCAGCAGCGCTCCGTTCAGCGTGTAGCGCGACTCCTCATTCGAGATGGCAAAGATCGTTCGCGAGATCAGGGTCTTCAGCGCCGGCGTCGATATGCTGGTTACCGCTATCGAAGGAAACTCGGGAACCTGCGGGTAGTTTGCCCGCGCCATTCCAACCATCTTCGTGTTCGACCGGCCGCTCCGGATCTGCACCCAGTGGTTATCCAGCAGCTTGATCGAAATATCGCCCTCAGGCAGCAGCTTGATGTAGTCGTAGAGCTTCCTCGCCGGGATGGTGCACGCGCCAGGCTTCTTCACCTTCGCCGCTGTGCTGGTGCGGATCGCCTGATCCAAATCGGTTGCCGTGATGTTCAGCTGGTCGCCATCCGCCTCGATCAGAAAATTCGAGAGAATCGGAATCGTGGTCTTGCGCTCTACCACGCTTTGCGTCGCCGTGAGTTCCTTCACCAGGTCCTGGCGGCTTACGGTAATCTCCATCGCTGACCCCTGCACCGCAGGCTTTTCTGCTTCCGTTTCCACGATCGGCATACCACAACCTCGCTCTAGAAGCACTTCCCTGCGTTGGCCCCAGCCTACAACACATTGCTGCCGCGCGAAAGTGCCTGAGTAATCTGCTGTTTGATTGTATTCATGTTCAACCAAAGCCGATGGGTGGAAAACCAGTCAACAATCGCTGAAATCTCGGGACAATCCCATAATCCCCATACGCAGCCACCACACCACGCGATTCCCCATTGCAACCACCTCATGCTGCGAAGAACCCCACTCTGCCCTCCCCGGAAAACTCCCTCACTCAAACCAACCCGTACGTGACCAACAGAAGCTAACGACCTTCGTGACGGTTAAAGGGTAAAAAAGGATAAAGAATAAAAGAAAAGACAGTAGTACCCGTAGTTCAGGCTGCAAAAGTGGAAAACCATCCGAAGATCCACTACTGATTAGGGTTGACTCCCTGCGCCCTTTTCCAAATCGCGCCTGTGGAAGTCTGGAGTTTTGGAAAACAAGCCAACTGCGCCCAACACCCACCCCCTGTTTCCCACGTCTCCCACAGGCGGCTCAAATAGGGCTGTGCAAACCTGCTGGTTTATGTGAAAAGTGCGTCCGCACCCGCATGAATAAAGGGCTTTCATCGACCCGATCCTCCACAGAAGACATCCTCTCCACACCTTCCACAGCTCCGCCATTTCACGAGGAAAATGCGGCTCAAATTCATCGCCGTTTCCCATCCAGGGTGCATGAAGCATTTACCTTCCCATTGCTGAGTTGCGCCTGTTCACTTCTTGACGACGCACCTTTCTTCGTCACTCATTCGCCCCTACACTAAAGCTGCAAAGGAGCAGGTCATGTCCATCGATGTCACACGCCTGGAAGATCAGCTCCTCCAAATGTCCGCTGATAGCGAACCAGGAAGAGAGTTCTGCGATGCAATTGCTGAGTTGGCCAGAACCGGCCGCTTCGAGCAGTTGCGCGACATCCTGCCCACAATCGTCTACGACGAGCTCTGGACTCGCTATCAGATCGCACCCCAAGCCTTTGTATCCGAGTGGAGGATTCTTGCCCAGGAAATGCGCCATGGCTTCATACACCATGCCCGGCAGCGCCTTACCTCGCTGACGCGCTTCCAGAGCGTCTCAAGCCGGGCTTCAACCCCGGCATGGCAGGAGATTCAACGCGCTCTCGATGCCCAGCAAAACGATCTGCTGCGAACCGCCTTTGCACTTGAGTTGCTCGGACTCATCGAGCCGGCCGTCGTCCGCGCCGCACACCTTCGCGAGTGTGTGGTCGCCTCCTCAAGCTCTGAAGACGCAGACCGCTATCTAGATGAAGCCACGCGCTGCTACTTCTTCGGCCTTTTCACGGCCTGCGCCGTCATGTGCCGGTCGGTGCTGGAGGAGGCCGTCAAGCAGAAACTGCCCGCTTCACTGTCCCGCCTTGTCCACACCCGCTACCGCAGCGCAGCCACACTCGGCAATCTGCTCCACGAGGTAAACAACAACCTGCAACTCACAGCTATCGATCCCGACTTTCCCCGCATCGCCAATCAAGTGAATGACACTGGCAAGAAAGCTGTCCATCAGGGCCTGCTCTCAGAGGACGAAGCCCGCCTCTGCCTCCAGAACGCACGGCAGGCGCTGCAGTTGTTGCTGGGCAGCTAAGACAACTTTCAATCCCTCGGGCGAAATTAGTCAGTTCACAACACGCTCGCGAGCGAACTCCGGGCGGCCTTTGAATTGGAGACTCGGTACGCTGGCTGTGCGAAGATGAACGCACCATGGCCCGGACGTCGTCCTCGTCTCTTGCTGAACACGGCTTGAAGCGGCAGTTAGGACTGCGCGATCTGGTGTTGGCGCAGGTGCTTTGCGTAGTCGGGAGCGCCTGGGTTGGGGTGGCTGCGGGTTTGGGCCGGGGGCAGGCTCTTACCTGGATAGCCGCAATGTTGCTTTTCTACTTTCCCATGGCCGCGGTGGTCATTGCCCTCAACCGGATTATGCCTTTGGAAGGCGGACTCTATGTGTGGGCGCACCAGGCGTTCGGTGAGTTTGGCGGCTTCCTCACCGCCTGGAATCTTTGGGTCTACGCAATTGTCGATATTGCGGCGATCCTCTATGCCATTCCTACCGAGTTGGCTTACATGATTGGACGGCAGGCTGCGTGGTTGCCTGAAAATCGCCTTGCATCGCTGGCGATCGTGACCTGCATTCTGGCGGCGATAACCATTGCAGCCGTCCGCGGCCTCGAGTGGGGTAAATGGATTCATAACGTCGGTGGAATGGCGATGATTACGGTGTTTGTGGCGCTGATTCTACTGCCGGCTTTTGTTCACTGGAAGCACGGATCGGCGGACACAGCGGTCAACATGGGGACTGGTCTTGCATTGGCGCTGCCGCCACGCAGCATGCGTTCGATGGCGCTGTTTGGGCAGATGCTGGTAGGCGCGTTGAGCGGCCTTGAATACATTGCCATCTTTGCGGGGGAGAGCCGGCAACCCGAGAAGAGCATCACGCGCTCGGTCTGGATCGCCTCGCCGATCATCTGCGCCATGTTCATCCTGGGAACAGGCTCGGTGGCGGCCTTTTCGACGCCCGGAAAGATCGACATGATTGCTCCCATTCCGCAAACGCTGCGGCTTGCCCTTGGGACTTCGGGAGTTGGAAACCTGGTTGCGATCGTTGCTATCTTGCTGCTGCAGTTCAGGATTTTGGGCGCGGCCAGTTATATGTTCACAGGGGCGACCCGGCTGCCAATGGCGGTGGGTTGGGATCACCTGTTGCCGGCGTGGTTTACACGGTTGCATGTCCAGTTCAAGACGCCGGTGAATTCGATCGTATGCATTGCGGGCGTCGTCCTGCTGCTGCCCGTGCTGGCAACTGTGGGCGTTCATGCGCAAGAGGCTTTTCAGGTGCTCGCGAATGCCAGCATGACCCACTACGAGCTGATGTATATGGCCATGTTTGCCATTCCCCTGGTGGGTGCCACGACGTTGCGCAAAGCTCTGCCCGGCTGGCTCAAGTGGGTCTCGCTCGTCGGGTTCTGCGCTTCGCTCTACAGTTTGCTCACCTCGGTGTTTCCGTTTGTCGATGTGGTTAATCCACGTGGATATGCGGCAAAGATCGCGGGCACAGTAATAGTGAGCAACGCGGTCGCGATCGCAATCTACAAGCTGCGGAATTGGAAAGCGGATCGCTAAGAGAGTTTAGGGCCGGCTCCAGGCTGGAGTACCGCACACCACACATCGCCCTTCTATACTTGTTCTGTTCATGTCTTACGCCGAGGCCATTACTCAACTCAACCGCATGGTGCCCGAGCTCTACACTGGCGCCGGACAGCCCCGGCGCAAGTTCTCTCTCGAAGAGATTCGCGTCCTGCTTGCCGAGCTTGGCGATCCACATCGCCGCTTTCCAGCCGTCCTCATCGCGGGAACCAACGGCAAAGGCTCCACGGCTTCGTCGCTGGCCTCCATCCTCACCAGTGCGGGCCTGCGCGCCGGCCTCTATACCTCGCCCCATCTTGCCCGCGTCAACGAACGCATCCGCCTGAACCGCGTCGAAATCCCCGATGACCGCTTCGCCGCTCTCTATTTCCGGGTTCACGATTCCGCGCAACAACTGGTCCTCTCAGGCGGCCTCGCGCAGATGCCAAGCTTTTTTGAGATGCTCACCGCTCAAGCCCTGCTCTACTTCGCCGAAGAGCGAGTCGACCTGGCCGTGCTCGAGGTCGGCATGGGCGGCCGGCTCGACGCAACCAACATCGTCGATCCGCTTATCTCGGTCGTTACTGACATCTCGCTCGACCACACCGAATGGCTCGGCACGACGATCGCAGCAATCGCTCGCGAGAAAGCCGGCATCCTGCGCCCCAGCGGAACCCTCATCACCCTGCCCCAGCATCCCGAAGCCAACCAGGTGCTGGGCGAGTTAGCCATCGAGCTTGGTGTGCGAGGCGTCAGCGCTACCCCCTACATGCCCCCGAGTTTGCCGGGAGGTACGACGTCAGGCCCATACACGGTCGAGGCTCTTGGCTCAACCATCCTGGTTGATTCGCCGCTATCCGGTTCTCACCAGCATCGCAATCTTGCCCTGGCCATCGCCGCGGCCGTTGAGTTGGCAACCAACCACAAGTTCCCCATAACCCCCGCTGCAATCGCTGAAGGCCTGCACCTGACACGCTGGCCGGGCCGTTTCGAACGCATCACCCAAAAAGGCATCGACTGGATTCTCGATGTAGCCCACAATCCTGCTGGAGCCTGGGCCCTGCGTGCAGGCCTCAACAACGCAAGCCTCCCAGAGAAGCCACGAACCCTCATCTTCAGTTGTCTTCGTGACAAGCCGATCGCTGAGATGGCGCAAATCCTTTTCCCAATATTCGACCGAGTCATCCTGGTGCCGCTCCATGCAGCCCGCGCCGCGGCTATAGAAGAGTTGGCCGCGGCCGCTACGGCCACCGGCTCAAAGTTCGCCATCGCCGAGACCGTTTCTGAAGCTCTCGACCTGGCCTCAACCCAGCAGAACGCCAGCCAACAGCAATCTGGCCCACTGCACTCCGGCCCGCTGCACCCCGGCCTGATCGTCGTCTCCGGCTCCGTATACCTGGTTGGCGAGGCGCGAACCCTGCTTCTCGACACCACCGCGCCAAACACCGCACCTAATACTGCTGCCCAACTCTCGGGGAGGCCCAATCCATGAGCCGCCCTCCCACTCCGTTGCCCCGCTACCACCGTTGGCGCACCAACCTGATCAACGTCCCCCTCATGGCCATCATGACCATCGCCTGCGGGTCAGTCTCCCTCTTCTTTTCTCTCTTCGAAAAGAGCGGACGCGTCCAGCACTTGATCGCCCGCTTCTGGGCGCGCAGCCTCGTCAAGGCGGCAGGGTGCTCCGTCACCATCCATGGCCGCGAGAACCTCCTCAAGCATCCCGTCGCTGTCTACGCCTCAAATCACACTTCCTACATGGACACGCCGGTCATCTTCGCCAGCCTGCCATTCCAGTTCCGCATCCTGGCCAAGAAGGAGCTGTGGCCGATTGCCTTCATCGGCTGGTACCTCGACCGCTCAGGGCAGATCCCCATCGATACCCAAAATCCACGTGCCTCGCTCTCCAGCCTCGCAGGTGGAGTGAAGGCCTTGCGGTCCGGGATGCCGCTCTTTGTCTTCCCCGAGGGCGGTCGCACCCCGGACGGCGAGCTCCAGACCTTTCTCTCTGGCGCTGCCTTCCTGGCCATTCGCGCCCAGGTTCCTCTCGTTCCCATCGCGCTTGGTGGCGTCTACGATCTGCTGCCCATCCACACGCGGCATCTCTATCCCGGACCTCTGACGATAACTGCGGGCGAGCCAATCGACACCACCGGCATGACAGTGCGTCAAACAGATGAGCTCACTGAGTGTCTTCGTAGCGCTATCGAAGCCTTGCGCACGCCACTCATGCTCGCTCCAGGTCAAGAGCTGTCTACTATTGCTCAGGCAGGATTACCGAAGTGAGAAATCCTCTATCGCAAATGGGTGTTTTGTCATTACACTAGGAAATCCATGTCTCTCCACATAGCCATCCCGGAACCAACCAGCAGCGACACAGAATACAACCAGCGTTCGCTGCCTCCCTATCTTGCCGCCCTCCACTCCGTGGGCGTGACCCCAATCGTTATTCCTTTGCACGAGCGCCAGGATCGCGTAATCAGACTCCTTCGCGGCGTTCAGGGCATCCTGCTGCCCGGCAGTGGTTTCGATGTCGACCCACGAAGATTTGGCGAAGATCCAATTCCGGAGTGCGGCCCAGCCGACCCAGCTCGTGCCGCTGTCGATGAAATCCTGCTTCAGGACGCCTTCAACCTCCAAAAGCCCATCCTCGCCATCTGCCACGGCACCCAAACCCTCAATGTCTGGCGCAACGGCTCCCTGATTCAGGACATACAGACCCAGGTGAATCATCGCCCCGGTCGCGCGGTCGTGAATGCCCACCCAGCCCGAATCACTCCTGGATCGCGACTTTCCCGGCTGGTTCCACTCGCCGAAGGGCCCTTGCCGCAGGTGAACTCCAGCCACCACCAGGCCGTTCGGACCACGGGCGACAACCTGCTCATCGCTGCCGTCTCTCCGCTGGATGGCGTCATCGAAGCCGTAGAGCTCGACTCCGCCTCGCACTTTGTTGTAGGTGTGCAGTGGCATCCTGAGCGCACATATACACAAAGCGCATTCTCGCGGGCCATCTTCTCGGCATTTGCCGCGGCGGCTTCGGCGTGGGCACCCCAGGCTCTCGAGCATTCCGTAGCGCAGGTTTAGCGCCAGATGAGCAGTTCGCGAGAAGGCTCCGGAAAGGGCAACTCCGCATCATCCGATTCTGCCCACGGCCCCTCTCAGGACGTAACCGATCGTCTGAATTCCGCGCTGGAAACGGCCGAAATGGCCTCAATCAACCTCAATCTAGCTGCCCTTTTCGCCGTCTATCTTTCGCTTATTCTTCGCTGGAATCAGCGAGTCAACCTCACAGCAATCCGCGACGAGCAGGGCATCATCTCAAGGCACTTCGTTGAATCCATTGCCTGCGCCCGAGCCCTGCCCCTTGGAATTGGCTCCCTGCTGGACCTCGGCTCCGGTGCTGGCTTTCCCGGAATCCCCATCGCACTCTGCCGTCCCGAGATCTTCGTCACCCTGGCTGAGTCTCAGAACAAGAAGGCCGCTTTTCTTCAGGAGGCTGTGCGGCAACTAGGCCTATCCGCCAAAGTGCATGGTCGGCGCGCTGAAGAGCTGGGTGAACAATACGATTGCGTCACGATGCGTGCTGTCGATCATATGGCAGAGGCGGTTGGGATCGGTGCCCGCTTGGTCAAGACCGGCGGGTGGCTAGCCCTGATGACCTCACAGCCAGAAACCGCAGGCCTCCAGTCCGCCGCCGGTCCGCTGTTCGTTTGGAACGCCCCAATCCCACTCCCTGGGAGCACAGAGCGCGTCATCGCGCTCGGCCAGAAGATTGCCTGAGAGCACAACCCAGAGCCTTCGGGCCCAGTCGAAAGCCTCATTCCGGCTGCTTCCTGCCCAACACGAGCTTGACCGTCCGCTTGCTCTCTCCGCTCTGAACAGTCAGAGTGAAGCTGTCCCCAGCCCTGCCAAAGAGCAACTCCGGCAGAATGCCTCCAACACTTTCCCCCAACGGTAGCCGATTCACCTGCATAACTTCGTCCCCGGCCTGGATTCCTGCCCTGCCCGCAGCACTTCCTGGATCAACCTCTGCAATGATCGCCGCGTTCGTTCGGTCAAGGTCGAGCCTGATCCCCGTCGTGCCCAGATCGTCGGTCTTCACATATCCGTCTCTTGAATATGCTTTGTGGCAATCGTCAATTGCAGCGAAGCCCGCCGCCCCCGCCCCCATGCATGGGATGAATTGCCCCTTCCAATTCATCATCGGCCTGACAGCGATAAGCATTGTTCCCGCCTGCGGCCCACGCGGCGCCTTCTGGGAGTCCCGCACCAGGTTGAAATCGAGCAGCTCTCCGACTCGCCGTACTTTGACCTCTACGGGCACCCTGCTTACCCCGAAAATCCTCTCCGCAGCGATCATCCCCGGAGTTGGCCTGGTTGGCTTGCCGTTGATCGCCAGGATCCGGTCTCCGACCCGAAGTCCAGCCTGCCATCCAGCCCCGTCCTTCACAACGTGCGTGATTATGCCGTCATCCTCGCCGGTGATCCCAAAAGTGAGGCCTGTTGTTCCCACATCGGCAGTCCGGATCAGGCCGGAATCTTCCATCAACATTACGCACCTGGCCACGACGGGCGCAATGCCAGAGCAAGAGGTCGTCGTTCCATTGGCATCTGAAAACGAGACTGAGTGGGCGATCAAAGGCGCACAGCGCATCGCAACAGGCGCAGCGAAGACCGCAGCACACAGCAGTCTTATCGCCTTTCTCCAAACCCGAGCAGCCTTCGTTCTGGCGCGTGATCTGTACAGACTGGGCATTTTGCCTCTGGCAAGGAGCCTCGATTATCAACCTCTCGCCGAGTCAGAGTCTCATCCGCAAGCCATGCTTGCCAAGTTGAGCCCAAAACTAGCCTTGCGAGCCGCTTCGATCGTACATTCGTTCCCGGTTTGTCGGTATCCTCGCCCAACTCCCACCGTGCCTTCTCGTCCGCTAAGAGAAGATTCCCAATTACCATGTTCCACGTGGAACCTCTCGGGAATGCTTTCCCAGTTCAGAACTGTTCCACGTGGAACAATTCAACCCTGTCCCACTTTGAATCAATCCCGGCACCCGCCCATTCTCGGAATCAGCGTCCCATTCCCCCCAAAAACTCCCCCAAATTCCCCCAACAATCTTAAAGACTTTTCCACCGATCACCCCTTTTTACCCTGCGATGCCACCATCTCGCCTCCACTCGCGCAAACGCTTGTGCCTCAACCGTTTCCCCTCATTCCGCCGCCTTCGCCACCTGACGCTTTCCACAGCTTTGTCCCGTTCTCCACAGTGCTCTGCCCTACCCCTCTTTCACCTCTTCCCGGTACTCTTATTTCCCATGGGAAAAATTCTCGGTGTTGTCAACCAAAAGGGCGGAGTTGGCAAAACCACCACAGCTATTAACCTCGCCGCAAGCCTCGCACTCGAAGGCCTCAAGATCCTCCTCGTCGATTGCGATCCCCAGGCAAATTGTTCCTCCGGCCTCGGCTTTACTCGCGATGACAATCGTCACTCCATCTATGACGTCCTCATGGGCGACTCCCCTGCCGACCAGGTTATCCTGCCCACTGAGATCCCGGAACTCCGCATCATTCCCGGCTCCAAGAACCTCACCGGCGCCAATGTCGAGCTAGCCTCCGACGATGACCGTGCAGTTCGTCTGCGCACCGCTCTTGAGCCGATTCTGTCCCACTTTGACCTGGTGATGCTCGATTGCCCTCCGGCGCTTGACCTGCTCACGCTCAATGCCCTCGTCGCCGCCGACTCTCTCATCGTTCCCATGCAGGCCGAATACTTTGCCTTGGAAGGAATCACAGAGCTTATCTCCACCCTGGAACGCGTCCGCGCCGCCTATAACCCCACTGTTTTCATCGAAGGCGTCCTGCTCACAATGTACGACGACCGAACCAATCTGGCCCAGCAGGTGACAGAAACCCTCCGCGAATACTTCAAGGATCGCCTCTTCAAAACCATCATTCCGCGCAACATCCGCCTCGCTGAGGCTCCAAGCCACGGAAAACCCGTAGCGCTCTACGACCCTCGGTCCAGGGGCACAGAGGCTTATTTCGAACTCGCAGGCGAATATCTGGCCCGCAATCGTATCGAAAGCCCGCGCAGTCTCGAGCGAAAGGCCGCAGCCGCAGCCGCTCCGCCCGTCCAGGTTCGAACCAAAGTCCGATTCTGGCCCTACGCCTGATAAGGCGCTTGAGCAGATTGGGCCCGTTACCAGTCCGCAGTCGGCCATCGGCTACAAAAATGGAACCCCCTAACCCCGCACCCCAGATCGACCAGGCAAAACTGCCCGACCTAAGGAATCTTGAATTATGACAAACCTCGCTACTGACCCCCGTCGCCGCGCCCTCGGCAAGGGACTCGACTCGCTCCTACCCCGCGTGCCTACAACCGCCGTTGCCTCCGCCGCCGAACCCGAGAGCGGCAAGCCCCGCGAAATCCCCGTCGAACAGATCGATCGCAACCCCTTCCAGACCCGCTCCCACGTCGACCAGTCCCAGTTGGCCGAGCTGGCCGCCTCCATCACCGCGAACGGTGTGGTTCAGCCCATCCTCGTTCGGCCGCAGGCAAATGGCAGATTCCAGCTTATCGCCGGCGAGCGCCGCTGGCGCGCTTCACAGTTAGCCGGCAAACAGACCATCCCCGCCATTCTTCGTCAGGTCTCCGACGAGCAGGCGATGGAAATCACCATCGTCGAAAACCTACAGCGCGCCGACCTCAACCCTATGGAACAGGCCCGTGCATTCGAGCGCCTCTCGCACGAGTTCCATATGACCCAGGAGCAGATGGCCGTTCGCACCGGCAAGGACCGCGCCACCGTTTCCAACTTCCTCCGTCTGCTACGCCTTCCCGCTTCAGTCCAGGCCCGCGTCGAGGCCGGCGACATCAGCTTTGGTCACGCCAAGGCTCTTCTCGCGCTGGAGCACGCCGAAGAGATAGAAAAAACCGCCCAGCGCGTCGCCTCACTTTCGCTATCTGTTCGCCAAACAGAGAGCTACGTCCAGGGCCTTATCCACCCCGAAAAGTCAGCAAAGAAAGAAGTTAAGCCCGAGCCACCCATTGATCCCAATGTTCGCGAAGTCCAGGAACGTCTCCAGCGCGCCCTCGGCCTCAAGGTCCAAATCGAAGACCACAACGGCCGCGGCAAAGTCATCATCGAATACTCCAGGCTCGAAGACTTCGACAGCCTGCTGGAAAACCTGGCCGCTGAATGAGCGGCTCGACTGTCGAACGCGAGCAGACACCATCGTCGCAATAACCAATTTTATGGCGCCTGCTGCGTCGACCCAGCAAACAAAAACTCCCACGAAGTGTCCAGGTAGAGCCATCTCTGCGTGCTGAACCAGCTGGTGGGCAAGCTTGGCACATGCAGCAGCGTATGACCGCCCATGCACATCATCTCCGTCCCGTTCCAGTCCAGGAAGGTCCGGGATGCCTGCCCTACATGGGCAGGATGCGTCACGCACCGCATGCATACCGGGCAGCGTTGTCTCTGATCCTTCAACACCCACTGCAGGCCGAAAAGGCACATCAGGAAGGTTGAGATCAGCTGGACATAAACGGCACGTTCCCGGCCAAGACCTGTCAAACCATAGGCCAGATCAAGCGACACGAAGTAGACGATCGCCAACAGCAGCACGATCTTGGCGCTCAAAAAGCTCCATCGGTTCAGCCGTCGCCCCCACGAGGTCTTCTGCGGATTCACGCTCGCCTCGCCCAGAGAGACCGATGTAATCGCCGGCAATGCGAGCAGAGCCAGAAACAACGCAAACCCATAGAGCGTCCCCGGGGCCGGTCGCCATTCTTCCAGCGCGATACCCATCAGATAATCCTGCGACTCATTCGGCCCATTTACCGTGATGTTCACGCATGACGCCCACATCTCCGCCTGGCCCATCGGCGTAAGGTGCGCGATAACATAACCCGCGCTTCCCGTGCCCATCGCCGCGTCCGGCTCCAGCATCCATGCGTCTACCTTGTCCGGCAAACCAAGCGAACCGTCGGGCACAACCCCGGCAACTCTCACCATCTGAGTTCCCATACGCATCACCACGCCGGCCACCCTCGGATCGGCGCCAAACTGCCTCTTCCAAACTGCCTCGCCCAGGACTATCTCAGGGAGTTCCCCGTCAGTTGATCTGTCGGGTTCGGCAAACCTCACCGGCAAACCCAGTAACGCAAAAATGTTGGTGCTTGCGTGCGCCACACCCCAGGTTGTTTCACCTTGCCGGTCACCACGCAACGAACCGAGCTCAACGTTTTCCCGTGTGGCCCTATAAAACGCAAACCCGTCAAAGTACTTCTGCTTACGCTCTTTCCAGGATTTGAATTGCTGTGGATAGATAGATGGCTGGGAATCGAAATTCGATCCCTGGCCTTGAATGAGCACCAGGTTCGGTGTCACCTCGCGCGGCCACAAGCTCAACTCCGCGCGCACGCCCGTCAATAGCAACGCTATGCCGTCGCTCGCCGCCAGAATTGCAACCAGGATCAGAATGCATTGCCAGGCAGATCCCTCCATCGTTGCAACGGTCTGCCTTGGTTGCCGCCCGGCGCGCCTCATGCACAGCGCATCTTGAAACGCTCCCAGGCAGAATTGCGTGACTTCAAGTTCCCCACTCCAGCCAGCGCGGCCCAGTGGCGCACAGGCCTGGCGCACGTGCCACAACTCCCCTCGCCACTCACGAATCCATTCCGCACGCCGGTCGCCCTGTACCAGCAAGGATGCGCAGCGTAACAGGCCGACATGGAGCAGTCGCGCCGCCGGTTCCCATCTCCAATGGGCCGCCCTCGATTTCCATTTGCCTGATTTCCAGGAAGAGAAAAGCCTCATACAGTCTTGGCCTCCTCACTCGGAATCAGTCTCTCCAACAGCGGATACCGTCGCCGCGAAGCGTCCAGCGTCGCCTTCCCCGCTGCCGTCAGCTTGTAGTACTTCCTCGGCGGCCTCTGCTCAGCGTCCGCAATCGATTGCTTCTCCCAGTGCGAACGAATCAGCTCATCCCGCTCCAGCCGCCGCATCGCCGGATAAACCGTTCCGCTCGGCAGCCCTGTCATCTCCATGATGCTGAAGCCGTAAACGAATCCCGCATCCAGCGCCTGCAATATCAGCGCGGCCGTGTGCGACAGTTTTGTCTCCGAAACTTGAGGTTCCCGGGCCATGGCGCATTCTACCTATGTAGCAATCTACTTGACAAGTCTATATGCTGATTGCTACATAGGGTATGGCATTGCAATTCTTCTCTACGCAAGTCCGCCACGCCTAAAATTCCAACGCCGTCTCGACCGAGGTATTCTTCCATGCTCGAAGTTCAACACCTCTACCGAAGCTACCGCGGCATTCCGGCCATTCAGGATGTAAGCTTTCGCGTTGCGTCCGGCGAGGTCGTTGGTTTCCTTGGCCCGAATGGCGCAGGCAAATCCACCACTGTAAAAATCATCACCGGCATGCTGCGCCCCAACGACGGCCACGTCCTCTTTGAAGGGCAGGATATTGAGAAAGACATGATCGCATTTCGAGCCTCATTCGGTTACGTCCCGGAAGAAGCCCATCTCTACACCTACTTGTCAGGCCTTGAATATTTGCAACTCGTCGGCCGTCTTCGTGGACTCAAAGAAGCCCTCATCGAGGCCAAAGCCACCAGTCTCCTCCGGCTCCTCAACCTCGAATCCTGGCAACACTCGCCCATCTCCACTTACTCCAAAGGAATGCGTCAGCGCGTCCTCATCGCCGCGGCTCTGCTGCACGATCCCAAACTGCTCATCTTCGACGAACCACTCAGCGGGCTTGATGTTGTCTCAGGCCGTCTCTTCAAAGATCTGCTCGAACTGCTCGCGGCCCAGGGCAAGGCTGTCCTCTACATCTCGCATGTCCTTGAAGTTGTAGAGCGAGTTTGCAGCCGGGTCATCGTCATTGCCAAAGGCCGTGTCCTGGCTGACGCTGCACCCTCCAATCTGACCAGCTTGATGAGCCTCCCAAACCTTGAAAGCGTCTTTGCTCAACTTGTTGCCCAGGAGGATACGCGTCAACTGGCGCTGCAGATGGTTGAGGTCATGCGGTATGTCTAGCTCCGATGAGTTCCAGCGCCTCTTCATGATGGCGGAGCCCGAGATCCTGTCCTTGAATGCCCAGGCCGCACTCGGCGCGTTGCATGTGCCGCAGCGCAGCCAGTTTTCGCTCCTCGTGGGCCATTTCCTCGAGCGCTTCTTCAACCACGAAACCGCCTCACCCGACGGCGATGCCAAGGCGCGCCTGATTCTCATCGCTGTGGCCACAGGCCTTCCCGGCTTCATGGTCGCGCTGTGGCTCTATCCGGTCTACCACCCCTTCATCCTTTGGCCTCCGGGCCGACCCCTCAGCGCCTACTTGCCACCCTACTGGGTCCAGGTCAACCACCACTTCTTCTTCGTCATCTACTCATTTGTTGCTTTGGGCATCATCACCGTCTTCGAATGGGATATGTTCTTTCCCGACCTGCTCGATGTCTTTGTCCTCACCACCTTGCCGATCAGGGATCGACGGCTCTTCATGGCGCGGGTTGCCGCTATCGCAATCTTCATTGTTGGTTTCCTGCTCGACGCCAATCTCCTTCCGCTGCCGATTCTTCCCGCATCCTTCGATCCGCCCAACCTCTCGCGCCTCCTCGCCGGCCACATCCTCGCGGTGCTATCCGCCGGGTTGTTTTCGGCAGTCTTCGTTCTGGCGCTCCAGGGCTTGCTTCTATCTGTTCTTGGCGAGCGGCTCTTCCGCCGCTTATCGCTGCTGCTCCAGGGGCTCTCCATCTCCGTTCTGTTGATGCTCATTCTTTTGTTTCCTGTGCTCTCCAGCGCAGTCCCGGTCCTGCTCCGATCTCAAAACGGGCTTGTCTTCTACTGCCCGCCCTTCTGGTTCCTCGGCATCTATCAGCGCGTGCTTGAAGGCCCCTCGGCACTCCCCATCTACGGCCAGCTCGCCCAGACTGGATGCATGGCGCTGCTCGTCACCATCGCCGTGGCCGTACTCGCCTACCCTCTCGCCTACCTGCGCAGAGTGCGTCAACTCGTCGTCGGATCAGCCTCCCACGACACGCGCAGTTGGGTCGCCCGGCCTTTGCACAAACTGCTCAATGTCACCCTCCTTCAGAGCCCAGTCCGCCGGGCCGTCTTTCAGTTCATCAGCCAGACCATCTTCCGCGTCCCCCGCTACCGCATCTACCTCGTGCTCTATGGCGGAGTCGGGCTGTCCGTGGTCGTTGCCAGTGTCCTGCGTTTAACGGTCAAGCATGGTCTCGTCACCATGGAAATCTCACCCGACGGCGTCCGCGCGGCCATCGCCATCGTCGCTTTCTGGACCCTCGCTGGGCTGCGCATGGCCTTCGTTTCGCCCGGCAATCGTCAGGGAAGCTGGGCCTTCCGCATCGTCCACGGCAGACCCCCAAATCTCAATACAGCCATGCACCTGCTGGCTAGCGCCAGACTCTGGGCGCTACTCTGGGCCAGCATCATCACACTTTGCGCGTGGCTAATCCTCCGCTCATTTGCCCCACCAGAACTACGAACCTGGCCCGCCAATGCCAGTCTCTTGCTCCTCGCCGCCGGTCTTTGCCTGCTGCTCTCGGATGCTCTCTTCCTAAGCGTCAAGAAGGTCGCTTTCACAGGAGAGCCCGCCAGAGAGCAGCCCAACCTGGCTCTCACGCTCCTCAAGTTCTTCACCTTTCTCCCCATCATCGTGTCGCTGCCAGTTGCCCTTGAGCCATGGGTCGAGACGAGCCCTTTGCACTTTGCCGCCGTTGCCGCCGGAATAGCCGCCGCCCACTTCGCATTCCGCGCCCTCCATCGGCGCATCATCAACGAACACTGCAACATGCCCGGTCTCGAAGACGACGAGGACGATTTCCCCTTCAAACTCGGTCTCCGCTACTAGGCTGATATGTGGCCGTCGAGCCGCAGCATAAAATCCGTAAAATATGATAATCTGATTCTATGAGCGAGAAGGTCATCACCGTCACTGAGGCCGCCCGCAACTTCGCTGACTGCGTCAACCGTGCTCACTACGAAGGCACTTCATTTGTATTGCTCAAAAATGGCGTCCCCTTTGCCCGCATCGAGCCCGAGAAGGAAAGTCGAGGGAACGGGGCAGCATTGGCTGAAGCGCTGCGCAAATACCATCTTCCTCCTGAAGAAGCGGAAGCCTGGCTACGCGATCTCGAGGCTGCCCGTGCCGCCCTCCTGCCAGCTGAAGACAAATGGAAATCATCCTAGATTCAAACATTCTTATCGCGGCAGAGCGCGGCAAATTCGATCTTGCAGCTTGGACCAGCAGCCTGCCCCGGGTTGATTTCGCGGTCTCCGCCGTGACGGTTGCGGAACTATGGCATGGCGTCGAACGCGCCACCGGCGCACGTCGCCTTTCGCGCCAAACGTATGTTGAGATGACACTTGCTGTCATCAAGTGCTTCCCATACACAAACCAGACAGCACGCGTCCACGCCCGAATTTGGGCCGAGCTCGAATCCTCCGGAAGGATGATCGGTGGACACGATCTTATTATTGCGGCGACCGCCCTCGAACACCTCACACCTGTTGCTACCTTCAACACCCGTCATTTCTCTTCAGTTCCCGGCCTGCAAACCATCACGCCCACCCTGGCATGATCCTGCGGTCCTGCGCCTGTCCCGTGCTCATCCCGGCGAACCCCCTCCACGTCCCCAACGTATAATTCCTCGTTGCCCTCTCTGCCCGCAAGGCACACCCGCAACGGAGGATTCGCATGGATGTTTTTTTTGTCGTACCCCTGATCGTTGTCGCTTTCATCGTTCTCATCCTGATCTTCGGCAGCTTCTTCACTGTCCGCACTGCCGAGGTGGCAATCGTCACCCGCTTTGGCAAGTTCCTCAGCGTCGCCAACCCCGGCCTCAACTGGAAGCTCCCCTTTTTCGACTCCGTCTCCGGCGTCGTCAGCCTGCGCGTCAACCAGATCACCCTCACCATGGAGACCAAGACCAAGGACAACGTCTTCGTCACTATCCCCATCTCCGTCCAGAACCGCGTTCGCCCAGAGAAGGTATATGACGCCTTCTACAAGCTCTCTGACCCCAAGGCGCAAATTCAGTCCTATGTCGAGCAGGTCATCCTCGGCCACGTTCCCGGCATGACCCTCGACGAGGTCTTCGCTTCTCAATCCAGCATCGCCGCCGCCGTCAAGCAGGAGCTCGACGCCGACATGGCCACCTTCGGCTATGAGATCGTCAACGTGCTCGTCACCGACATTGTTCCCGACGCCAAGGTCAAGGCCGCCATGAACGACATCAACGCCGCCCAGCGCGAGCAGGTAGCCGCCAACGCCCGCGGCGAAGCCGAAAAGATTCTCGTCGTCAAAAAAGCCGAAGCCGAGTCCGAATCCAAGGCGCTCCAGGGCCAAGGCATCGCCAACCAGCGCAAGGCCATCATCGAGGGCCTCCAGGTCTCCATCGAGCAGTTCCAGAAGGTTGTCGACGGCGCATCGGCCAAGGAAGTTATGCAGCTGGTCATGGTCACCCAGTACTTCGACACGCTAAAGTCCATCGGCGAGAGCGACAAGACCAACACACTCTTCCTCTCGCACTCGCCCGGCTCCGTCAAAGACGTCTCCGACCAAATCATGCAGTCGATGCTGGTGGCCGAGCGCGCCAGCAGTTAGTGCGCCTTAGTTCCAAGTTCGCACCACAACAACGCTGTCATCCTGAGCGAAAGGGGCCCCAAACGCTTCTCAGTTTGGGGGTGGTGAGTCGAAGGATCTGCTTTTGTTGTTGCCGGGTGGCCCTCCCCAACACGATGAGGGTGCCCCATCCAAGCTCCGCTTGGGTGGGCGGCAAAGAAACCCCACCGCCATCACAGAAACAACCGACAACCGGTGTTACCCTCCCGCAACGCCTTGGGGACTACACCGGTTCCAAAAGAGCGAGCAGCTCCATTTCGTGACCTTCAGTTGTTACCATCGCCAGCCAAAGCTGGCGACCAGTCACGCGCGATCCGTGTTCGAGCGGTCCCTTGAGCAGACCCGGCCAGCATATCTGTTCTATGTCCTCGGCTACGTCGTCATGCCTGAGCACGTGCACCTGTTACTCACCGAGCCGCAGACCAAAGCACTGTCGAGCGCACTGCAGGCCCTCAAGCAGTCGGTGTCGCGCTCGCTTGCGCTGCGCGCTGCCGAGCCTTTCTGGCAAACGAGATATTACGACTTCAATGTTTGGAGCGAAGACAAACGGGTAGAGAAGCTGCGCTACATGCATCGGAAT
>Ga0182016_10002725_pt1 | contig 20517 bp, 21 predicted proteins | sample 712S2MmetaG_FD_120491 | JGI IMG/M metagenome (GOLD analysis project Ga0182016, IMG submission 120491) | Permafrost microbial communities from Stordalen Mire, Sweden - 712S2M metaG | ecosystem: Environmental > Terrestrial > Soil > Wetlands > Permafrost | place: Sweden: Stordalen | collected... | reverse complement strand
TTTGGCGCCCGGCGCCCATCCGGCGTCGATGAGCATGTACTCAAGGCGGGCCTCCGCGGCAAAGTCGATGTAATGCTTCATGGTCTCGGTGTTCATTCCCGGCTTGAAGCTCACGTCTTTGGCGTAGGTGCCGGACCACCAGTCCCAGGCCGCTTTGCCGGGTTTGATCCAGGAAGTGTCGGCAATTTCGGACGGCGGGTTCAGATTGATGACGATGTTCGATTCGATCAGGCGGCCCGGTTGGTCGGCGATCATCAGCACGCGCCAGGGCGTGCGCAGGGGAGTGGCGCCGGTGGCAGCCAGATCCGGCTCGTCGGCGCGCGGCGCGAGCTTGGCTTCCAGCACGCGCCCCGAACCGGCGGTGGAGTGCGAGAGGTACATGCCCGGATAGTTCTCGATCTGCGCCTCGGTGATGGCGACGAACGCGGTGCCGGGCAGTTCCGTAAGAAACGGCAAGGCAATCAGCCAGCTCGGCACGATGCCGCCCAAAGGCACGTGCTCGTAATTCGCTTCGTAGGGCGTGCGGTAGCTGGCCAGCACCAGCGGCCAGGTGTCGCCATCTTTCGCAAACTGGAATTGCGTCTTCTCCCGGATGATGCGGATTTCGCGAAGCGCGGTCTGCTCGGGTATGAGGTAGCGGAAAGCGACGCCATCGTCGTAGGCGCGCACTTCGACAGAGAGGCGCCGTCCAGGCCGGGCCGCCTCTTCGAAGTCTGCCAGCAGGGCATTGTAGTGGTTGCGCACGGGATTCGATTTGCCGTGCGGCATGGTGTAAGTCTCGTCGCCGGCGCTGGGCACCGCGACCGTCAGCTTCAGGTTCGCTCCCAGCGAGGGCTGATTTTGCAGATCGAAGCCTAGCGCCGAGGGATCGATCACTGGGCGGCCGCGAAACGTCACGCGATACTGCAGTTGCTCCGCGCCGGGAATGAGTTCAAACACAATCTGTCCGTCGGGAGAGGCGACCCGCGCCTGGGGCCAGGCGGTGGCCGCAACCAGAAAGAGGCCTAAGGACAATTTCAGGATGCGCATGTCCAATATTGTAATGCCGCGGCATATCCGTTCCGCCGCGCTGCCGCAAGCGGGGCGGATTGTGTACCATAATGTCTGCCATGTGCCGCAGCATCAAAGTGCTCAGACGGCCGGAGACGCCGGCCACCGCTCCGGAGATTTCCGCGGCGGCCCTCCAGTTCGTGCGGAAGGTCAGCGGCTTTCGCAAGCCGTCCCGGACCAACCAGGAGGCGTTTGACGCCGCCGTGCAGGAGGTTGCGGCTGCCACCGAGCGGCTGCTCGATACGATTAACGAAGGTAAGCGCCCGGCGCGCGGTTAAAGCTGGCGGACTTGCCGGCCGATTGATAAGCTGGGAAGCGCCATGGCCGACCGGTCGTCAAGCCCGCTGATCTGGATTGCCGCCGGAGTCGCCGTGTTCCTGTTGTTCCGGCACAACGAGGTCGGGCGCCAGGCCCCGGATTTCGCGCTCGAAGGCGCCTATGGCGGCGAGTATCGTCTGGATTCTTTCCACGGCAAGCCCGTGCTGCTGGTCTTCTGGAACACCAACTGCGGTATCTGCCGGCACGAGTTGCCGATCCTTGACAGCCTGTATGCGGAGGCGTCCCGCAACGGCGTGGAAATCGCAGGCGTGAACATCGGAGATGTGGATGGCGCGCGGGAAGTGATGCGGCCGCTGCATCTGCTCAATCTGGTGGATGCGGATGGTCGCGCGGCCCAAAGTTATGGTGTCAGTGGGGTGCCCAAGCTGGTTCTGATCGGCGCGGATGGGAAGATCAAGCGCAGCGCCGCGGGCATGCGGGGCGCGGCGACCCTCCGCGAATGGCTGCGCTGAGAGCCGCCGGATCGGACACCCAGTTCTTCTACTCCGTTACCTTCGCGGTCACCACCAAGATAAGCGACTGGCCGAGGCCCATATTCGACTTCCCGACTACCGCCCGCTGGCCTTCGCGTACAGTGATTTCGGTGCGGATGCCAGCCTCCCGATCTCCCGATAGGCGCAAGGTCAGATTGAGATTGTCAAGCCGGATTAGACGTCCCTCGGGGGCTTCGGTCACGGCAGATGGCTGAACCTCGAACCTGTAAGTTGTTTTCGACTCACCGATGACTCCTTCGGCGGTCGCCCTATTGCCGGGTTGAGTCCGCAACAGGATGGAATCGAGCAGCCGGAAGCTCTTGTACGAAAAAATCTTCTTCACTTCGTCGGCCACGGGCTGCAGTTCGGACGGTAGATTACCGTCGGCCGAAGGCTGTTCCGACGCCACAATCATGTAGACGACGAGGTCGATATCCTTGGGCGCGGCGGCTGGCACGTCCAGCCGTTTGATGGCGTCTTCGACGGCCGCCATGGCTTCGGCGGGCGCGCTGACTGCCACGACGTGCATGTCCCGGTCAGCTCTGATGCCGTAGCCAAAGACGGCCAGTACATCGGCCACGTGCCGTGCATCGGCGTATTTCAGCATAAAGACGCGCTGTTGGCGGGGCGGCTCGGGGGGTTGCGCCGGCGGGGGCGCCGGTATTCCGGTTTGGGCCGCAAGTGCGCCTGCCAGGGCCAGGCCGAATAGGATTCGTTTCACGATTTTCATTCTTAATCTCCTTGAGGTTTTTGATCCACTAGCCAATAAATAACTATGTTTGGGTCGTCGGTTACGAACTGCACCAGCAGCGGCGGGCCGGGTTGAGCCGCGGGCGTCCGGCGGAGATGGTGGCGAAGCTTCCGCATTAGTGGGGCAGCTCCGTGAGCTGCGGCGGGCACCCTGCCCGCCTCCGCTTGGGCGGCGTGAGACGCCGCCGCAACGCGAGGCGCTGCCCCACTATGATGCCGGGGCCACGCGAGAATCACCGCTAGAACCAGCGCTGCGGCTATGGCCAGCAGCGGGGCTAAAGCCCCGCGCGGGCTGAAGCCCGCCCTCCTTACCTCCACAAGCACGCGCTGGCGCACTTGCGCCACCATGGCGTCTTCGAGTGGCGCGTCGCGCAGTTCGCCCAGCAACGCCTGTTCGGCGCGCAAGTCTTCGGCCAGCGCTCGGCAATCCGCGCACTCCCCGAGGTGCGCTTCCACGCGCGCCATGCGCCCAGGCGGCAGGTCGCCTCCGGCATACAGCGCGATATCGGTTTCGAACTTCGAACAGTTCATGATCGCCTCCTCAACAGGCGGCCGGTAAAGTCGCGGAGCTTCAGGCGCGCCGTCGAGATTTGCGAGCGCACCGTATTCTCCGAAGAACCCAGAATCCCTGCCACTTCCCGCGTGGAAAGCCCTTCCACGTCGCGCAACACCAGCGCGGTGCGCTCCTTCTCGCCCAGGCGACTCAGCCCGCGGCGGACAATCTCCCGCTGCTGGGCGCGCTCCGCATCGTGGTAAGCATCCGGCTGCGACGCTGCCGGCTCCGGCACCTCGGTCAACCCGAGCGAATGGCGCCGGCCCCGCGCGATATCGTGGCAGACATTTACCGTCACGCGGTAGAGCCACGGCTCGCAACCGCGCGTCTCGTCCAGGCTGCCCAGGTGCTTGTAGAGCCGCAGGAAGACTTCCTGGGCGGCATCCTGCGCGTCCTGCGGGTTATTCAGCAGGCGCAGCGCAACCCGCAGCACGCGGCGTTCGCACTGCGACATGATGCGCTCGAAGGCAGCCATCTCGCCGGAGTTCTCCCGCGGGTAAGCGGTCATCGGCAGCGCAATTCCTTCCGGCTCCATTTCTAATAGGTATTACCGCCGGGAGGAGGGAAACGTTGAGGTTAATTTTGCGCCGATTGGCAATCGGCGCGCAGGATTCCATCCTGCCCCACAGGTTAGCGATCCACCTTGGCCGACGGCCGCGTGTGCAGTACCGGGCGCCCGGGGTCCGACCGCAGCTTCATGCTGTTGCTCAGCATGATCAGGCGGTCGCGCGTGTCGTGGAACGCCGAAGTGTCCACCACGTACTGGGGCGCGGACTTCAGATCCTGCTGAATCGTTTTCTGCGCCGCGCGGATGCGATCGCCGGTCATCGGGTGCGTCGAGAAGAGCCTCGAGACAGCCCCCGGCTGCTTCTTCTCCAGGGTCTGGATTCGCTCGAAGAAGTTGACGAACTCAGTCGGATCGTAGCCCGCCTTGTACATATATTGCAGGCCCAGCAGATCGGCCTCGGCTTCCATGTTTCGGGAGAACTTCAGAAATCCCATGGGGACGGCCAGGCTCACGGCTTGACGAATCGCATAGCCTGCCCATCCGCCCGCGAAGATCAGCGGAATCGTGCCGTAGTTGACGAGCTGCCCGCGGGTCGCCTGGCGCGTGCCGTGGCGTGCGGCCACGTGCGCGATCTCGTGCGCCAGCACGCCCGCGAGTTCGGCTTCGTTGTCCGCCTTCATAATCAGACCGGTGTTGACGAACATGAAACCGCCGGGCAAGGCGAAGGCGTTGACTTCATCGGAATCGACAACCTTGATGGTGAACGGCACCTTGGCGTCGGAGTTGTTCGACACGGTCTGTATCAGGCGGTTGACGTACTCCGTGACCGCGGGATCGTCCACCATCTTGGCCTGGCGTTCGGTCTCCTGAGCCATCTCCTTGCCCAGGCCGAACTCCCGCTCGATGGAGTAGAAGTTGATGCCCTTGCCGACGTCGCGGCTGCCGATTTGATCGGGATCGTGTTCCGGGTTTTTGTTCCCGGCGATTGCGCAAGGCGATGCCGTTAGCAACGCCAGCAATAGCAGGCTTGTCCTTGAGTGATAGCGCTCCATTTCCCCCTCCTTAGAACGCGGATTGGAGAATTATACTGCATCAAGCGTTGGACCGCTATTTACCGATATTCCGAGCTTGTTTCGGGGTTATTCGCGCGGGGTTGGACGTACCTGCAGCGCCTTGCAGCGCGGTCGCAATTGGAAGGCACAAACGGCGCGCCTCACCGGGCAATAGAGTGAATCCAAAACGTTCGTAGAAGCGCTGTGCAGCTTCGTCTTTGGCATCGACCACCATGGCAAACACTCCCAATTCGGCTCGCGCCGTGCGCACCAGTGCATCGCCCAGTAGCACACCGCCGAGACCCTTGCCCTGGCAGGTACGGTCCACGGCAAGCCGCCCCAGCAGGGCGGCTGGAACCGCCGGATGGTGTGGCAGTTTCTTTGCGAGACCTGGAGGCAGATCGTTCAAGGGAACGCCGCAGGCCGAAAGCGTGTAGAATCCGGCCACGGTGTCAGTCTCAATGTCGACCGCTACGAAGCATGTCGTCACGCGCCGCTTCGTATCCTGTGAAGCCTGCTCCCGTAAGTACCGATCGAGCGACGCAGATCCGCTGAGAAACTGCGACCGGTCGTGATTACCTGTCAGAGGTTCGATGCGAAACGATGCCGCCACATTCACTTCGCGATCAACTGGCGGTGACGCTTGAGAGCCTTCACTAAAGCCGCGGTTGGAGGCGGAGGGTTCAACAGCAGCGCTGCGAATCGTTCCTGCGCTTGACGCGAAAGCTGGATGACCTCAACCTCGGCGATGGTCTTTTGCGCGGCCTCTTGGGCGGCGCCCACAACAAAATCGCTGACCGAGCGGCCCTGGATCTCGGCGGCACGCCGAACGACTGCGAGAGCTCTGTACGTGATACGCGCCTCCAACCGGGCGGTTCGTTTTTGCTCAGGTGGCATCGGCACCCTCTCCAACAATAATGTACGCCAATTTACCGTACATGTCAAAGAGGGCGGCCTGAAGAGGCCGCTGCAAGGCTGAGAGCCTGCCCCACCTTATTTGCCGATGTTGCGCACTTCGACCAGCGCGTTCTCGCGGACGGCGTCGGACGGATTGGCCACCACCACCTCGCCGGCGGCAAGGCCGGAGACGACTTCGATCTCGGAACCCAGGTCCTGGCCGATGCGGATCTGGCGCAGATGGATGCGATGGTCCGGCGCGACGACGGCCACGCGCGGGCCCTGGCGGCCGAGGATCAACACGTCACCCGGGACGAGCACCGCGGCCTCGGCGCGCCCGGTCGAGAAGCGCACTTGCGCGTACATGCCGGGCATCAGCACGCCTTTCGGATTGGGCACTTCGAGCACCGTCAACATGGCGCGCGAGGTGGCGTCCAGCGCATTCGCGATGCGCGCGACGCGGGCGGAGAAGAGCTGGCCGGGCAACTCCTGGACACGCAGCTCGGCGGTTTCGCCGGGGTGCATGGATGCGACATTGGTCTGCGGCACGTTGACGAAAATGCGCAGCACTTGAATTTGCGCAATGTGGAACAGCTCGCGGGCCGTGCCGCCGTTGCCGGAGTTGATAAGCGTGCCGATATCCACGTTGCGCGCGGTGATGACGCCATCGAAGGGCGCGGTGATGCGGGCAAATGCCTTCATGTCTTCCAGGCGATGTACGTTGGCTTCGTTGGCATGAACCGTTTCCTGGGTAGTGGCGATGCTGGCCTGGGCTTTGGCCACCTGCGCTTCGGTTACGGTGAAGTCGGCCTCTTTCTGATCGGCTTCCTGACGGGCCACCACGCCGCCCTTCGCCAGTCGCCGCCAACGTTCGACGGTGAGGCGCGCGAGGTTCAGGTTGGCTTTGGAAAGATCCAGGTCGGCGCGAACCTCGTTGAGCGCGGATTGCGACTGCGAAACGGCGGCGCGCGCCTGGCGGATCTGCTGGTCGAGCTCGGGCGTATCGATTTCCGCCAGAAGCTGGCCGGCCTTGACGCGATCGCCGTAGTCGACCAGACGCGTGCGCAGGTAGCCATCCACGCGGGCGAAGACCGCTGAATCGACCAGGGCTTGCATGTCGCCCGGCAGGTCGAGCGTGGAGCGCACCGGGGCCTGACGGGCGGTGGCAACTTCCACGATGGGCCGCTGTTCGGTTTGGGTTTCCGCGGCGGCCAGCAGGGCCTTCTGGCGGGTGAGGCGCGGCAGGATGCCGCCGACGACGGCAGCGGCCACCAGTACGCCGATCAGCGCGAAGAATGCCAGCAGGCCGCGGCGGGCGGTGCGCGGTTTGGGGCGCGCGGCGGTTTCGGGGGCGGGATCAACGATCATACGGTTCGGCCTTCAAGGAACAAGAAGGCGGCCTGAGAGGCCGCCGCAGGCTGAGAGCCTGCCCCACAAGTGGTGGACAGTAGGACAAGGTCAGAGATCATACGCCTCCACTTCGGCTTCGTGTTCCAGATAGGTCGGCGGATTACGCCGCAGCACGCTGTAAACTACCGGCACGAAGAACAGCGTGGCGACGGTGGCCAGCAGCAGCCCGCCGATCACGGCGCGGCCCAGCGGGGCGTTCTGCTCGCCGCCTTCACCGACGCCCAAAGCCATGGGCAGCATGCCTACGACCATGGCCAGCGCGGTCATAATCACGGGGCGGAGGCGCGTGTAGCCGGCTTCCAGCGCGGCGGTGATAGAATCTGCGCCGGTGGCGCGCACGTCGTTAGCGAAGTTTACGAGCAAGATGCTGTTCGCCGTGGCCACGCCAATGCTCATGATAGCGCCCATCAGCGACGGAACATTGATGGTCGTCTGGGTGACGAAAAGCATCAGCAGGATGCCCGATAGCGCGCCCGGTAAGGCCATCAGGATGATGAACGGATCGAGCCACGATTGGAAGTTGACCACCATCACGAAATAGACCAGCACGACCGCGAACACCATGCCGGCGCCCAGGCCGATGAAAGAGGTGCGCATGGTTTCGACCTGGCCGCGGGTCTCGAAGAAGCTTCCCTTGGGCAGCTTAGACTGAAAACTGTCCAACACGCGATGCACCTCGCCGGCCACGCTGCCGAGGTCGCGATCCTGTACGTTGGCGTAGACATCGTAGAGCGGCTGCACATTGTAGTGATTGACCACCGATGCCGTGGAGCCGCGCTCCAGACGCGCCACGTTGGTGAGCAATTGGTTCTGGGCGCTGGCGCCGCCCGCATGTACGGGCGTGGCTAACAAGTCGGCGGTAGAGGCCATGCGATATTCGGGCGTCTGCACGGCGATGGGATAGTCCACGCCGTTCTGCGGATTGATCCAGTAATTCGGCGCGAGTTGCATGTTGGAGGAGAGCGAGATCAGCAGGCTGTTGGCGACGTCCTGCTGGGTGAGGCCAAGCTGGTCGGCGCGAGTGCGGTCCACGTTGAAGCGCAGTTCCGGCGCGTCCACGACCTGGTGCAGGTGCACGTCCACCGCGCCGGGGATTTGTGCCAGGCGGGCGGTGATCTGGCGGGCCAGCGCATAGTTGGCCGGGGCGTTGGTAAGCGGCCCGATCACCTGCACGTCGATGGGCGCGGGCAGTCCGAAATTGAGGATCTGGCCCACGATATCGGCCGGCTGGAAGAAGAACGTCAGGTCGGGGAACTGACGGTTCAGGCGATGGCGGAGATCGCGAATGTAGTTCCAGGTGGACGCGTGCCCCTCCTTCAGCGAAACCAGGATTTCGCCATCGAACGAACCGATGGTGGCCGTGTCGCTCAACGCAATGTTGTAGCCGCTATAGGGCAAGCCGATATTATCGAGAATATCGGACAACTCCGCGGGCGGCACGGTTTGGCGGATGGTTTGCTCCACCTGTTTGAAATACGCCTCGGTCTCTTCCACGCGAGTGCCGGCGGGCGCGCGGACATGCAGGCGGATCTGGCCGGCATCCACCTGCGGGAAGAAATCCGTGCCGATGAACGGGATGAGCGCGGCGCAGGCGGCCACGATCAGGCCGAAGCACGCGGCCACCAATTTGCGATGCGCCAGCGCGGAGCCTAGCAGGCGGCGGTAAGCGTTGCGCATGCGTTCGAAGCGCGTCTGAAAGCCGTGGTGGATGCCGGCGAACCAGCCGTGCCCCGCATGCTCCATTTCGCCGGACTCACTCTGATAGCGGCTGGCTTCGCCGCGCAGCAGGTACTTGACCATGGTGGGGACCAGGGTGCGCGAGAGGAGGTACGAGGCCATGATGGCGAGCACCACGGCGAGCGCCAGGGGCGTGAACAGGTAGCGCGCCGCGCCGCTGAGGAAAATGACCGGCACGAACACGATGCAGATACATAAGGTCGAGACGAACGCCGGTACGGCGATCTGCGACGCGCCATCCAGAATGGCCTTGATGATGGGCTTGCGCTGCCCCATGTTGCGATGGATGTTTTCGATTTCGACGGTGGCGTCGTCGACCAGGATGCCCACGGCGAGGGCCAGGCCTCCCAGGGTCATGACGTTGATGGTTTCTCCCAGCAGGTTCAGCACGGCGAGCGAGGTGAGAATCGACAGCGGGATGGAGATGCAGACGATGATGGTGGAGCGCCAGCTTCCGAGGAACAGCAGGATCATGAGACCGGTGAGGCAGGCGGCGATGGTGGCCTCTTTGAGCACTCCGTTGATGGCGGCGCGCACGAAGATGGATTGATCGAACAGCAGCGTGAGCTTGAGGGCGGCGGGCAGCGTGGAGCGGATGCGCGGCAGAATCTCCTTGATCTTGGAGACGATGCTGAGCGTCGAGGAGCCGCCGTTCTTCAGCACGGTGAGCAGGATAGAGCGGTTGCCGTTGTGGCGCACGATGTTGGATTGGATGGCATAGCCATCGCGCACGTGGCCGATGTCGCGGATGTAGACAGTGGTTCCGTTGGTCTGCTTGATGGGAAGACTGTTGAAAGCGTCGGCCGAGGGCGGCAGGCTGTTGAGGCGCACCACGAATTCGTTGGGACCGATTTTGGCGATGCCGGAGGGGATGATCAGGCTCTGCGCGTTGACGGCGTTGACCACGTCGTTGGCCGAAAGCCCCTGCGCATAGAGCGCCTTCAGATCGATATCCACCATGATCTGGCGGGGGCGGCCGCCGTAGGGCAAGGGGAAGCTGGCGCCTTGCACAGTGGCCATCTGGGTACGGATGAAGTTATAGCCGTAATCGTAGAGCGACGACTCGCTCATGGTGTCGCTTGAAATGCTCATCTGCAGGATGGGAACGCTGGAGGCGTTATAGCGCAGGATGGAGGGCGGCGTCATGCCGGTGGGCAGGGAGTGCAGCACGGATTGGGAGGCGGCGGCCAACTGGGCGACGGCGGCTTCGACTTTGGCGTTGGGATGGAAGAAGATCTTGATGATGGACAGGCCGGGGAGGGATTGCGATTCCATGTGCTCGATGTCGTTGACCGAGGTGGTGAAGGAGCGCTCGCAGCGGATGGTGACGACTTCGGCCATTTCCTCGGGGGAGATGCCGGCGTAGGACCAGATGACGCTGACCACCGGGATATTGATTTCGGGGAAGATGTCGGTGGGCATGCGGACGGTGGCGAGGATGCCCAGGATGACGATCATCATGGACATGACGACGAAGGTGTAGGGGCGCCGGAGTGCGAGACGGACTATCCACATGGGTGATGGCCAAGGGGTCTTTCTGATATTTTAATCCGATTTGGGCGCGCTTCGCGCGCGGGGTTGGGGGCTGGGAGCTGGGAAGGCCACGGTCGGGTGCGAATTGGACAAACAGAGCCCAACGTATTGATAATAAAACCTTGCTTTGATTCCGGCGTGCGGTCAAGGTCGCCGTGGGGTCGCCGTGGGGTTTGACAACACTGGCCCGTCTGCTATGCTACCTCCAGGAGTCGGATTTTCCGGATTTCCGCAGAGTCCAAAGAAACCTCATGGGCACGCTTGTTAGAGTTCAACCGAAAGGCCAGATGACCATTCCCCGCAGAGTACGCTCTGCTGTGGGCTTAGTTGACGGCGACCTTGTAGAGGTCCGGGCAGTTGGCAAAAGAATTGTTATCGTCCCCCAGTTGGTGATTGACCGCTCCAAGTTTCCCAACGCCGATGACGAGTACACTCCTGAGCAGCGCCGCATCATTAATGCCCGCCTGAACGCAGCCGAAAAGGGACCTTTTCACGGCCCATTCAAGGACGGCGCCGAGGTTGCGGCTTTCCTCAAGAAGAAAATCCGGAGCACCGCCAAGGCGGCCAAATCAAGAAAATTGGGATGAACGTCCACCTTTCGCAGACCGCCGTCGAGGGGCTGTTCGACGCACCTCTGCCTGTCCAAAAAGCCTTCATCAAGCAAATCAACTATCTGGTTCGCAACCTGAACCACCCCTCGCTCCACGCTAAGAAGTTTGACGAGGCTAAAGGCCGCTGGCAAGCCCGCGTCAATGACGATTGGCGCTTTTACTTCACCATCGACCGCGACACCTACCGCATCACCGAGATTATTCCCCATCCCAAATAGCGTTTGAGGTTCCAAAGCTATTGCGGGACGATCATCATGGACATGACCACGAAGGTGTAGGGGCGCCGGAGTGCGAGACGGACTACCCACATGGGTGATGGCCAAGGGGTCTTTCTGATGTTTTAATCCGATTTCGGTGGGGGCTGTGGCGAGCTTCGGTCGCGGCTGCCTTCTAATTGGACGAACGAAGCCCAACATATTGATAATAAATACCCATCAGGGACCACAGCCAATTCTCTGGTTACGCATTCCCAGTTGCCATTCCCGAGGTGTCCGATCGTAACTTGAAGTCTTCAGACGGAACCGATAGAGGCATCTCGCGGTGCCAGGATGCGTCGGGTCGCCGGTCTTCACTTGACAGGACCACACTACTGCGGCTGTTCGACCATTTTGGCCGATGAGTTGGCAGTTCATTCCTGTTTACAAGAGGATCCGGGCGTGCCCCAGCTTGCGATCCTGGGGTAGACGAACGTCGAATGGCGACGGCGCATACGGGGCGCCGCGCCCTTGACACGAGGCGTCTCCGCCCGTACCCTTGAGTCATGGAAGTAATACCCATTAAACCGGAACGCAAGGCCGAACTGGACAACTATGCCCAACGGTATGGACAGAGCGCTACCGACGCACTTGATGAGGCTCTGGGGGCGTATCTCGAATGGGAGCGCACCGACTATCAGGAGACCGTTAAAGGTATTCGGCAGGGTTATGAAGACGTGAAAGCAGGGCGCACTCGCCCTGCCGCCGAGTTCCTTACCGAGATGCGCCGGAAATATGGCATTTCTGGTTGAGACGACACCCGAATCCGAACGCGACGTTGAAGCCATTCTGCAGTGGTTGTTTTCCCAACATGCTGGGGATACCGGCATCCGGTGGTTTCTGGCGCTGGAAGACGCGATTGCATCGCTTGCCATCTCGCCGGCCCGTTGTCCGCTTGCTCCCTCCCGAAGATGCCGATTCCCCTTTTGAGGTGCGGCATCTGCTCTATGGCCGCAGGCCTCACGTATACCGGGTTCTGTTCACCATCAAGGGCGATAAGGTTACTATTCTGCATATCCGCCACGGACGCCGCCAGGCTGTCTCGCCGCACTGACTGTGCGCCCATGAGGCGGTAGTAACCAAATTCGAAAGTGATCGTTGATTCCTGCCGGCTGATCACATATCCGGTGCTTGCCCGAGATCTTCTTGAAAGCAGGTCCGAACCGGGCGGTGACGGGTGGGACGAACAAAGCCCAAAATGTTGATAATAAAAGCTATTTCTGCGGATCGCGGGCCGCGAGAGCATCGGGCGCCGGTGGTTCGGTGATCGGGGACTGCCGGTCTGCGAGCTTTGCGATATAGGAGAAAGGGCAGTCATACTTTTTCTTACGTTCGAAGCCAATAAGTAGCTTGTTTACTTATGCTTAATAAAAAGCACGAACCAATCTCGGCGAAGGCCCATTTTCGCGAGCTACGCGCCATGGTGCGTGAGCGCGATGAAGCGATAAGTGAGCTTTCAAGAAATCCAAAGACGGCTCGGTGTGGCTGGAAGCGGATGGCACCATCTTCTCCCTGTGAGACCACACTACCACGGCTGTGCGGCCGTTTCGGCGGATTGTCGGGCAGCCGAGGCTTGTTTTCAGTAAGATCGGGGTGGGTGCCGAAGCGTGATCATCAGGCTCGAAGCGCGCAGGACTCGTTTGTGGCGCGACCAATGAATGACGGAGCGACGCAGCTCGATCTTGACACGGGGCGGCGCTGTCCTTACCCTTGAGGCATAGAAGTGAATCTCAATCCTGACCTGCAGGCTCGGCTTACCCGGCTTGCCGCCGATCGTGGCAGCGATGCGGGTACCCTTGTGCGGGAGGCTGTGGAGCGCCTCGTGGACCATGATGAGTGGTTTCTCCGGGAGGTGAGGGAAGGCGTGGCCGCCGCCGACCGAGGCGAACTCATTGACCATGAGGACATCGGCAAGTTGATTGACAGCCGGTATCGAGGGTGATGCGCATCCGATGGACGGAACCCGCCGTGCGCGATCTCACGAACATTTGCGATTACACCGAGGATCACGACGGCCCCGAAGCCGCCCGCCGCGTCGCGCTCCGGATCCACGAGAGGCCTGAGCTCCCTAACCCAGTTTCCACGGCGTGGCCGCCCAGGCCGCAGCCCAGGCACCCGCGAGCTTGTTTTTACGGGCCTTCCTTTTCTGTCTGTTTATCGCGTGGGCGACGATCTCGTCGAAGTCGATCGTATTCTTCACGGCGCGCAGAGATGGCCTTGAACGAATGCCCATTAAACGCTCGAGCGTAGGCACGCTTGTTCAATCTGGATCTCGTTGTCGGCGGCCAAGCGCCCACCCTGGGAACGAGCGGCCCCTGCACCGGGATGCCGACGCTCAGCCTGCACGCCCGGGTCGGGTGGCATAACGCGCCTCCGCGCAGCCCCGTGCCGGCGGCCCGTATCCGGCGGGGCGGAGGGCGGCGCATCCGTGTGTCATGCGCGTCGTCTGAGCGGCCTACGGCTTCGCCCCCGCCCGGAACTGCCACGTCAGGCGGGCGAAGCGCTCTCCAAAGCGCCGCGCCTCGGCTCGATCCTGGTCGTTCACCCCGGGTGGTGAGCCGCCTGTCACAGCTTGCGGGCCCAGCGAACCAAACCCCTCGGCGTTGACGCCGCCAATTACGATGAAGCGCATATCCAGAAAAGCCGCGATGGCCGCCAGCCGCGCCATCTCCTGCCCGTTGGAGATGCTACCGGCGGTGCAGAACACCCCGGCGGTACGCCCCTCGCCCAGCATCTTGCCCGTTTTGCCAAGGACTTCGCCCATGCGGTCGAGAAACCGTTTGGACTCAGCCGAGAGGTTACCCCAGTGAACCGGTGTGCCCAGCAGGATGCCGTCGGATTTAACGATGTCGTCGGTGCCGGCCTCCTCGACCGAGCGCAGCAGAACCTCGACTCCCGCGACCGACGCGGCGCCTTCCCGTACGGCGGCAGCCAGCTTCGCGGTGTTGCCCGTCTGGGAATGGTAGGCGATCAAGATACGGACCGGCGACGCAGCGGTACCGGCTCCGGCGACCAGCAGCGCCACCAACGCGAGTCGCTTAGCGAGTTTCAGCATAATCCTAGGGTAGAAAGCGCGCCGGAATTCCACAAGCCGGTCGCGTCAATAAGGGGGTCCCCCGAAATGGTGCTTGCGCCGCGCGCCGTGATCGGATGGCGCACGATTGCCCGTCATCCGGGAACGCCGGCGAGCGGGGACTTCACCGGGATGCCGACGTGCGCCCATGTGCCTGCACGCCCGTGGCGCAGGTGCGCCGGGCGATAACTTCCGCCTGCCAAGCACTCTTGCAGACGCGCGACCGAACCCTCGGCAATCTGGCCGCGATTCGTTGCGCCCGAGGGCGAGGTGGGTGGGATGCCTATCCACGGCATTCATGGCGTATTCCCTGAGTAGCGCAGCAATGCCTTGAAGCCGAAATCCATGTGCTGTTGGATATGGCAATGAAACAACGCCGGTCCCGGTTGGTCGGCGGTAAAGTCCACGCTGGCGCGCCCATAAGTGGGCACCACCACCGTGTCCTTGATCACGCCTGAGGTGGCTTTGCCATAAATCTCGGCAATCTCGAGTTGGTGGCGATGCAAGTGCAACGGATGCGCATCGTCGGTACGGTTATGAAACGTCAGCCGGTAGCGCGTACCCTGTTTAAGGAGAAACTCCTGGTCGTGGGGATAGGCCTTGCCGTTTACCGTGAAGCTGTTGAACTTGCCGGCGCCGCGCGGCACTTTTTCAAACACCATGTCCAATCGCTCGACTGGCGCCGGTCGCGACGACGGCTTGCCAAAGAGGGTATAGTCCCAAATGGATTTGGGAGGCGCCACCCACTGCGGAGTGCGATGTTGATTCGCGTATTCGATGGCAATGCCCAAGCCCCCTTCGCGTATGGGGTCCTCGGGTGCGCCTAAGATCCAAACCCCGGGCTGGTTCATCTCCACCCAGGCATCGATGCGCTCGCCCGGGCCCAGCATCAAAACGTCCACGGCCGCCGGTGTGGCCACGGGATTTCCGTCCAACGCGATCACGTTGAACTGGTGGCCGGGCAGCGCCAGGTGGCGGTTCTCGATGGCGCTGGCGTTCAGGAAATGAAACAGCACGCGCTCGCCGCGATTCACGCGGATCGGCTCGCCGGCGCCGAGCGCCTTGTCGTTGATGGAAAAAATATCGGCCGCTACTTCCAGCCCAGCCGGCCGCGTATCCAGCGCCGCCGGCTTTTCCGGTTGCGCCAGCCTGGGATCGAGATCGTCGGTATCCATCGCCTGGTTGGTGAAATAGGGCTCCCAATCGCGCAACGCCAGATAGTGTTCCTGATCGAAGTTGCCGGGATTGTTCGCTCCCTCGACGATCAGGAAGCCGAACATCCCGGTATAACTGCCACGGTGCAGGTCGTCCATCGACATGGTGTGGGTGTGGTACCAGCGGGTGCCGGCCGGCGTGGGCGTGAACCGGTAGCGGCGGCTTCCGTGCGCAGGCACTACCGGGGTACCTTCTTCCTCCGATCCGTCCACATCGGAAGGGATGAGCAATCCGTGAAAATGCACAAGCTCCGGCACGTCGGTGTCATTGACTACGTTCACCGTGACCGGCACGCCCTCCTTCATCCTCAGCCGCGGCCCCGGCGAGGTGCCGTTGTACCCGATGGTGCTGATAATGCGATTGGGCGCCAATTCGACCGTGACCGGCGCGATCTGCAGCGTGAAATCGGTCTTGGCCGCGTCTGGCGAGCCGGCGGGCGCCAAAAGGGATTGTTCTTGCTGGCCCACCAGCCGGCCCCTTGCGGCAGCCAAGCCAGCCATCTTGAGAAAATCGCGCCGTTGCATGACGAATGAGAAAATCGGCCCTTCGACCATGGTAGCCCGGCTAGCGGCTCGGGCCAACCGCCTATGGACCTTCGCCGTGCCCTCAGATTCGGGAGCGGCCAGTCTGACGGGCCGAGCGTTTTCCGATGGACGTGGAGGACCTGCCCCGCGCGCTACTTCAGTGGATCGGGCATTTCGCAGCCAGTTGACGTGACCCGGACTCACCATGGGTCGCCCTCTGCGAGGAACAACAGGACGATGTGGCGTACTCCGTTCGGCATCTCATCGAATTCGGTCCCGCCCTTGGGAAGTCGAGTTCACCGATGAATTCCGGGATTGGTGACAGTATGCCCTATACGGAATACCGCAGGCTGGATACGCCGGCCCCACGCTTCAAGAAAATTCGCGATAATTAACCATGAAGCTGGCGCGGCCCATCTCCGCCCGTCTCCTCCTCGTTTCGCTCGGCCTCTTCCTCGCCATCGGGCTGTTTGCGATGCAACAGGGAGGCTACCAGGGATACGGCCGCCAGCGTTACTACTACCAGCCCGGCCCCAACATCCCCTCGGAGTTTTATTGGAGCCGGCTCCAGTACACTTCCAGCTATGCCAACGGAAGCAGCTACGGTTATCGCGGATTTCGCGGCGGTTGGTCCAGGGATTATCCCAAGGCCGACAACGATTGCCTGATTGCCCTCCGCCGTCTGACCCGCATCAACTCTCCGTCGCCGCTGAACGTGGTCGATCTCGATAGCGACCATGTGTTCGACTATCCCTGGATCTACGCCGTCGCGGTCAACAACTGGACCTTCACAGACGAGGAGGCCAAACGCCTGCACGACTACCTTTTGAAGGGCGGCTTCCTGATGGTGGACGACTTCCACGGCACCGACGACTGGGAGCATTTCATGGCCGGCATGCGCATGGTGCTGCCCGACCGGCCCGTCGAGGACCTCAAGGACAACGACGAGATCTATCACGTCTTGTACGACATCAACGAAAAGTTTCAGATCCCCAGCGAGGTCTATGTCAACACCGGCCGAACCTACGAGAAGGACGGCTACGTGCCCAAGTGGCGCGCCATCCGCAACGGCCACGGGCGTATCATGGTGGCCATTTGCGCCAACATGCATCTGGGTGACGCCTGGGAGTGGGCGGATAGCCCAGAGTACCCCGAGAAGTTTTCCGGACTTGCTTTTCGCATCGTCCTCAACTACATCACTTACGCCATGACGCATTAGGCACCGGCCCCGCGCGACATGTTCCAGTTCTTTCTTAAGTATCCGCGTTCGGTGTATGCCCACGGCCAATTTGCCCTTTTGGGGGCGTGGCCCAAGTGGATGCTCGTGTTGCTGATCCTGGCTGCCGCCGCCGGTCTGGCCTGGCTGATCCGCTCCCGTCTGGCGCGCGCCGCGCCGGTCATGCGCGGTTGGCGAGCCTGGGTCATCTGGGGCTTGCAGACGCTCATGGCCGCGCTGCTGCTGGTGCTGCTGTGGCAGCCGGCGATCACCGTGGCCGAGTTGAAGCCGCAACAGAACATCATCGCCGTGCTGGTGGACGACTCCCGCAGCATGGCCCTATCCGAGGACGGCGTCACCCGCCAAGCGCAAGCCGTTCAGGCCCTGCAGAAAGGCGTCCTGGCCAGCCTCAACCGCTCCTTTCAAACGCGACTTTACCGCGTCGACGAAGTGCCGGCCCGTATCGACAACCTCAACGACCTGAAACCCAACGCGCCCGCGACCCGCATCGGCGACAGCCTCAAGCAGTTGAGCGAGGAGACTTCCGACCTGCCGATCGGCGCCGTGGTGCTGCTCTCGGACGGCGCCGACAACTCCGGGGGCATTGGTGCGGACGCCATTAGCGCGTTGCGCGCCCGCCACATTCCAGTGCATACCGTGGGTTTCGGACGCGAGCGCGCCGCACACGACGTGGAGCTGCAAGATGCCGTGGTGGCTCCCCGCGCCCTGGCCGAATCCCGTCTGGCCGCTAAGATCGCTTTGCACCAGCGGGGATACGCCGGCGCCAGGATCAACCTGACGGTGCGCGACGTCAGCGCCGGCCAGGCGGCTGGCCAAGGCAAGGTCCTGGCTTCCCGCACCATCAGCCTGGGGCCGGACGGCGATCTGCAAACCGAGACTCTGATGTTCGATATCGGTGGCGCCGGCGCCAAAACGCTCCAAATCTCGGCTGGTCCAATCCCAGGCGAGGAGAACACCGCCAACAATACCTTGACCCGCGTGGTGAATGTGGGCTCCGAACCCCGCCGCATCCTGTACGTCGAAGGGGAACCGCGCTGGGAGTACAAGTTTATCCGCCAGGCGGAAGAGGACGACCGTATGGTGCAGATCGCCTCTATCGTGCGCACCAGCGAAAACAAGATCTACCGCCAGGGAATCTCCAATCCTAAAGAACTGGCCGGCGGTTTTCCTTCCCGCCCGGAGGACCTTTTCGTCTACCAGGGATTGATCATCGGGTCGGTGGAAGCCGGCTATTTCACCCCCGCCCAGCAGGAATTGATCCGCGAGTTCGTGGATCGCCGCGGAGGCGGCCTGCTGCTGCTCGGCGGTCAATTCGCGCTGGCGGATGGCGGCTGGAACGCTTCGAACCTTACCGGTCTGCTGCCGGCGACGCTACCCACGCAGACAGGCACCTTTCATCGCGAGGCCGATCCGAAGATCGGCGCCACTCATGCCACAGCCGAACTGGCGCCCGCCGGCGTAGACAGCATTATTACGCGCCTCCTCGACGACCCCAATGCTAACGCCGCCAAGTGGAAAAAACTGCCCTACCTGATGGACTATCAGAATCCCGGCACTCCCAAGCCGGGGTCGGCCGTCCTCGCCAACACCGTTACGCCCGAAGGCCGCAAGTTGCCCTTGTTGATTACCGAGAACTTCGGCCATGGCCGTACCGCGATCATGGCCACCGGAGGCACCTGGCGTTGGCAGATGAGTTCGCCGGTAGGAGACACGGCTCACGATTTGTTCTGGCAGCAGCTCCTGCGGTGGTTGGTTTCGGATACTCCTGGCCCCGTGACGGCTTCCGTCCCCGCTCAGGTGCTGCTCGACAATGGCGCCGTAACAATCACTGCCGAGGTTCGCGATCCACAATACAACCCCGCTCCCGATGCCAAGGTCGAGGCGCATATCCTGGGCCCGGGCGGCGTCAGCGCCCTGGTCGAGATGACGCCAGTGCCCGATAGTCCCGGCCAGTTCCAAGCCGCCTGGTCCGCTCCCGCCAGCGGCGCCTACCTGACCGAGGTGACGGCGCAGCGCGCCGATCCGAGCACTGGCACAGTCAAGGAATTAGGCCGCGACGTACTAACTTTCCAACGGATGGACGGAGTAGCGGAGAACTTTCACACCGAACAGAACCGCGACCTGCTCGAACGCCTCGCCACCCAAACCGGGGGACAATATTGGAAGCCTGCCGATCTCGGCAAGCTCGCCAGCGCCATTCCCTTCTCGGAGGCGGGCGTGACGACGCGCGAGACTAAGGATCTGTGGGATTTGCCGCTGGTCTTCCTGGTGTTGCTGCTCCTGCGCTTTTCCGAGTGGTGGCTGCGGCGAAGTTGGGGGATCGTCTGAAGAAGCAGAGTGGGGCAGGATGGTATCCTGCAGGCCGATTGGCAATCGGCCCTGCCGCAGTTTCTCGCCGCCAGAGGCTTCCCCGATCGGGGGCCTTTGCCGGCAGGTTCCGCCGTCAGCGGTGCTGGGCGAGGGTCATGGCTGAAGCAGCAGAGCGATCTGAACGGCATCGCGCTGGATGCCGGCCAGCATCCCGCGGAATACAAGGTGATGGAACGGGAGCACCGCGTACCAGTAGATCAAACCGAGCAGCCCGCGGGGCCGGAACAAAGCGGTCTGGTGGAGGATGCATTGGCCTTGGTTATGTGGTTCGATTCGGAATTCGAGCAACGCTTCGCCCGGTAATCGCATCTCGGCTCGTAACGAGACGCAACGGTCTGGCTCCAAGCCGACCACGCGCCAGAAGTCGAGCGCCTCGCCGTAGCTGAGGTCCTCGGGATCACGGCGGCCGCGGCGCAATCCAGGGCCGCCAGCCAGCCGATCCAGCCAGCCACGGATGATCCAGAGCCAATTGGCGCCATGCCAGCCACGCTGCCCGCCTAAGCGACATACGGCGCGGAAGACTGCCCCGGCCGGCGCGTCGATGGCGACTTCGCGGGTGTCGCGAAAGACAGTGCCACCAGCCCAATCCGGATCGCCGGGCATCGGGCCAGCCATCGACCAGTTCGTCTCCACCTGACGTGCCGTAACTTGACTGAGTGCTGCGCGGATAGCCTCGCGAACGTTCAACAGTTTCTGCGGGACCAAACGCGTGATCCGGTCATCACGGCACACGACTGGGTTCTTTAGCCCTTCGGCCAGCGGTATCGCGATCTTGTGGCTCAATGGAGTCACAAGATGAATCCAATATGAACTCAAGCGAGGCGTCAGGACTGGAACCGGTATGAGCCAGCGTCGGGAAAGACCGAGCTCTTCCGCCATGAGGCGAATGATGTCGCTGTAGCACAGCGCTTCAGGCCCACCGATGTCGAAA
>Ga0182016_10002719_pt1 | contig 20532 bp, 15 predicted proteins | sample 712S2MmetaG_FD_120491 | JGI IMG/M metagenome (GOLD analysis project Ga0182016, IMG submission 120491) | Permafrost microbial communities from Stordalen Mire, Sweden - 712S2M metaG | ecosystem: Environmental > Terrestrial > Soil > Wetlands > Permafrost | place: Sweden: Stordalen | collected... | reverse complement strand
CAACCGGCTGGTTCGGTGATCTGCGCTGGCGCTATATCAGTTCGCGGCCGCTCACCGAGGACGGGGCGTTTCAGTCGCCGCCGCTCAGTATATTCAACGGCCAGATCGGCTACCGCTTCGACAACGGCTGGCGCATTCAGCTCGACGGGCTCAATCTCCTCGATGCGCGAACCGATCAGGCGACCTATGCGTATGGTTCTTTGCTGAAGACCGATAGTTTGTTCGCGATGTGCTTTCCGGCGCACGGTCCGCCGACCGCGCCATCGGCCGTGTGCCAAAACGGCGTGATGGATTACGTGTTGCATCCGATCGAGCCGCTTGCGGTGCGGCTGACGCTCGCCGCCACATTCTGACAGTGGCGGATGCGCGGTCCCTCTTGCCTAATGTAATACTATAACGTTAGCATAGGGCCGATGGGATGGGTTCGCGGCCATAAACGGCATGGCGCGCTATTGGCGCTCGCCGTGCTGGCGTTGCAGATCGTGCTCTCCTTCGGGCACCTGCATCTCGACGGCATGCGCGCCGCGAACGCGGACGCTACGGTCGCTGTCACGCACAAAGCCGTGGTGGCGCAAGCGTCACGACAAGCTCCTGCGCAAAATCCCGGTGCCGACGACGACTATTGCGCGATTTGCGCCTCGATCTATCTCGCTTCGACATCGCTGATCGCGCATGCGCCGCCGCTGCCGATGCCGCTTGGCTTCCATCGCATCGCGCATTCCTATGGCGCTACCCGCGACAGTGCCGCGCCGCGACTATTCGCTTTCCAGTCGCGCGCTCCGCCCGCCGCCTGATAGGCGGTCGGTGCCGATCCGCGGCAGCTTGCGCTGATTTCTTCCGTTGCGCTGGTGATGCCTCGCGAGATCGAAGCGGCACTTTGTTCGATTCACGAAGTGCTGCGACAGCACGACCGCCAGCAGGTTGTCGAATTTTCCCTGCGGTGTATTCGGCGGAGTAGCATGTCGGTTATTCGGACGAGCAGGTTTGGCGGTTCCGCGCTGGTAGCCGTTCTTGCGCTTGGCGCAACGGCGAGCGCGCAGGATCAGCCTGCGCAAATTCCGCCGGCGCAGACTCAGTCCCCTCAAGAGCCGACGCCGCAAGAGCCGCCACCCCAACTGTCGCCACCCCCAGCGGCGCCCGCCGCGGTTCCTTCCACGCCGTCGTCGCCGCAGTCCGCGCCATTCGTTCAAACGCCCGGTGTGGGAATCCCGCTTCCCCAACTCAACGTCACGGCTCCGATGATCAAAAGACCGCCGCCGCGCGCGGTTGCGCGGCGCACCGAGCCGCCGCCGCCATCGCCCGCCGATCGGCTCACCCAGCAGCAAAGCAGTTTTGACGAAGCGCGCAGCAATATATTCACGACGATCGGCACGACTTCCAGCACGGTCAGCCACGCCGCCATCCAGGCGTTGCCGCAGGGCACCAACGCGCCGGTCGAGAAAGTGTTGCTGCAAGCGCCGGGCGTGTCGCAGGATTCGGCGTCGAGCGGCTCGGTACACGTCCGCAACGATCACGCCAATTTGCAATTCCGCATCAATGGCATCATGCTGCCCGATGGCGTCACCGGCTTCGGCAGTTTTCTCGATACCGGCTTGATCGGCAGTCTGTCGCTGATCACCGGGGCGCTGCCGGCCGAATACGGATTGCGCACGACGGGCCTTATCGACATCACGACCCGCAACGACATTTTCAACAATTCCGGCAGCGTAAGCTATTACGGCGGCAGCCGGGGCACGATCGAGCCGAGCTTTGAGTATGGCGGCACCTTCGGCGCCAATTGTGGATCGGGCGCGGCGGCGTCTGGAACCGCAAAGCCGGCCGCCGCGTCCTCTGCCTGTTTCGGCGGGGTGCAATATTTTTTCAGCGGCCGCTATCTGCAGACCACTGAAGGCATCGAAAATCCGCAGCCGACGCTCAACGCTATCCATGATTTTTCGCAGCAGGAACGCGGCTTCGCCTATATGTCGAGCTTCGTCGATCCCTATACGCGGCTGAGCCTGATTGCCGGCACCGCGACGTCGAGCTTTCAGATCCCTAATGTTCCGGGCCAGCCGGTCGGCGTGAACGGCAATCCGCCGGTCACCAACGTCTCCGGCATCACCAGCTTTAATTCCGCGGCGCTCAATGAAAGACAGGATGAAAACACGCAATTCGGCGTGTTGGCGCTGCAGCGATCGGTCAACGGCTTCGATGGGCAGATTTCCTATTTCACCCGCTATGACAATCTGCATTTCATGCCGGATCCGGTCGGCGACCTTTTGCTGAACGGCATCGCCTCCGATATCAGCCGGCAGGCCCTGACCAACGGCGTTCAGGGCGACGCGTCGTACGTCGTCGGCCCGGCGCATACGCTGCGCATGGGCTTCACCGTCAGCGGCGAACAAACCTGGGTCGACAACACATCTCTGGTGGAGCCGTGCACAGCTTGTCTCGGCGCCGATAATGGAGCGCCTGAGGCGATTACAGACAACGTCACGAAACTCGGCTGGCTCGCCGGTGTCTATGCGCAGGACGAGTGGAAGCTTACCGACAAACTGACCATGAATGCCGGGCTGCGCTTCGACCAGATGTGGCAATTCGTCGACGCCAATCAGTTGAGCCCGCGCTTGAGCTTCACCTACAAACCGTTCGAAAACACCACCTTTCATGCCGGCTATGCGCGCTATTTCACGCCGCCGGTTCTGGTCGAGGCGGCACCGGCCAATATCGCGCTGTTCACCGGTACGACCGGGGCGCCGCCGAGCGGGGGCACGAGCCCTGTGCTGCCGGAACGGTCGCATTATTTCGACGCTGGCGCCGAACAGAAGATACCGTTCGGCTGCACTTCAACGACGGCGAACGACTGCACGACGCTCGATCTTGGCATCGACGCCTATTACAAGATCGCCCAGGACCTTATCGACAATGGCAATTTCGGTCAGGCTCTGGTGCTCAGCGCCTTCAATTACGCCAAGGGAATCACCGAAGGTGTCGAGCTCAGCGCCAAATTCAACAGCGGCAATTTTCAGGCCTATGGCAATCTAGCGGTGGGCCAGGAGAAAGCCACTCAGGTCGTCTCGAACCAATTTCTATTCGACAACGTGACGCCGGTGCCCCAGCTCGGCGGATTGACGGAATTCCAATACATCGCGACGCACTGGATCTATACCGACCACAATCAATTCGTGACCGGATCAGCGGGCCTGTCCTATCTGTGGCAGGGCACGCGGTTCTCCACCGACATGATCTATGGCTCAGGGCTGCGGACCGGGCCGGCCAATATCGGCAGCCAGTCGCCCTATGCGCAGTTCAATGCCGGGCTGTCGCGCGAATTTGCGTCGCCCGATGGCAAGCCAGTCACGGTCCGCTTCGACGTCGTCAATTTGTTCGACACGATCTATCAGATCAGAAGCGGTAGCGGCATCGGCGTATTCGCCCCGCAATATGGCCCGCGCCGCGGCTACTTCATCGGCCTGTCGAAAAAGATCTGACCGGCATCCTGGGCGGCGAGCGGCTCGGTCTGTCCCGTTGTGGTGTCGAAATTCTGTTCGGGGAGCGGCGCCGGGCGATCCCACCAGCCGCCGCCGAGGGCTGCAAACAGCGCTGCGGTGTCGGAGAGCCGTGCGGCCTGCGCCTGCACCACCTGAAGCGTGGCCTGCAGATAGGTCTGCTGCGCATTGAGGAGGAGCAGCACATTGGCGTTGCCGCTTTGCATCTGCTGGGTCGCCAGATCGAAACTTGTCTTCGCGGCACGTTGGAAGTCGCGCGCCGCCCGTAACGCTTCGGCATCGCTTTGCAGCGCACGCAAAGCGTCGGTTACGTTCTGCACGGCATCGACCACCGCGCCCCGATAGGTCCAGGCCGCGGCCTGATAGGTATCCTTGGCGCCTTGGAGTTGGTGCCAGAGCGTGCCGGCGTCGAACACGGTCTGCGTGGCATTGCCGGCCAATTCCCAGAACAGATTTTGTGGTGCGAGCAGGTGCGCGAACGCCGTATTCATATAGCCGCCATTGGCGCTGATCGTGAACGTGGGCAGCGTATTGGCGGTGGCGATGCCGATCTGCGCACTTGCCGAGTGCAATTGCTCCTCGGCCGCGAGCACGTCGGGCCGTTGTTCGATCAATTGCGACGGCAGGCTGACCGGCAGATCGACAGGCAAATGTAGATCGGCCAGTCTGAACGTTTCGCGCGGGCCGTCGCTCGGGAAACCGCCGGAAAGCGCCGCGAGCAGGTCGTGCTGCTGCGCCAGCGCCTTGCGCAAGGGTGGCAGCGTGGATCTCGCTTGCGCCAGCGCCGCCTCTTGGGCTGCCACATCGCTGCCGTTGGCGAGGCCGGCGTGGAGCTGGCGCTGCATGACGTCCAGCATTTTGCTGTTGATCGCGATGAGCTGGTCGGTCGCCTCGATCTGCCCGCGCAGCGACGCTTCGGTGATCGCAGCCACCGCCAAGTTCGATGTCAGCGACAGGTAGGCCGCTTCGACCTGAAAGTTCTGCACGTCGGCCAGCGCCTGCAGCGATTCAACCGTCCGCCGATTGAGGCCCCAGATGTCGAACGTGTAGGACACGAGAACCTGCGCGGTCACGAGGTTGAAAGGGTTGCTGGCCGAGCCGAGGACCGGGGAGATTGGCGCCGCGGTCTGTTGGCGCGTCGGATTGAAGTTGGCTTCGACCAGCGGAAAGTACTTACCCTTTTGGGCGGCGACCGCCTCGCGCGCGGCGCGCAATGTGGCGAGCGCCGACTGCAAATTGGGATTATTCTGCAACGACCGCTCGATCAGCGCGTTCAGGCCGGGCGATCTGAAAAGCTTCCACCACTCTTGCGGAATATCGCGGCCGACGACGAAATGCTGCGTCTGGCCCGAGGCGATGTCCGCGGCGGAGGTCGTGGTAAGCGGCTCCCGCGTGTAACGGATGATTTCCGGAGCGGCGGGATGCAGAAAGTCCGGCCCGACGGCGCAGCCCGTCAACAGCATCGCGGCCGCCATAGTGGTGGTACTCAAACAAAGCCACCTGACCGCTACACCAGACATTGGAAATCGGGGCTATTGTGACCGAGCTAGGGCGATCGGGCGCACGACCGGCATTATTTCCCATTTCGCCGATATTGGCTGTGCTCGCCTAGCCACAGTGCACATGTTTCATCGTTGAAGAAGGTGCCGCGAAATGGCCTGAAACGGTGCCTTCAGCCCAGTCGACGCCGGAGCGCCAGAGCCAACCGTGATAAACTGTCATGAGTCGCGCGGCATACTGTGATTAATCGCAGTTCTGCGATTAATCACAGTAGACCAGGGGGATGGGTGATGGCCATGTCGCTTAGATCCTCAACTCGCTGCAATCCTAACGTCGCTGCGATCCCATGATGCTGGTTGCGGTTTAGCGATGGCTCCCCGCACGACACCCGGTCGCTTGGGCGCGATGGTTGCCGCCGTGCTCCTTGCCGTGGCGGTCGTGGCCTATTGGACCTGGCATTCCGGCGGCAGCGCGAAGTCTGAGCTCGGCGTCGCCGGCGCCAATGCCGAAGCGCCCGGCGGCCCGGCGCATGACCCGAACAGCGTCGATCTGTCGGATTCGCAGCTTTCCTCGGTCAAGGTCGCCCCGGTCGAGGAGCGCGAATTTCCCATCGAGAAGACGGCAGTCGGTAGCATCGACTTCAACGAGGACATGGCGGTTCAGGTTTTTGCACCTTATCAGGGGCGGATCATTTCGTTGTTCGCCCAGATCGGCGACGACGTGAAAAAGGGCCAGACGCTGTTTACGATCGACAGCCCCGATCTCTTGCAAGCGGAATCGACTTTGATCGCTGCCGCCGGCGTGGCTGACCTGCAGCGTAAAAATCTCGATCGTTTGCACGGCCTCGTCACGACGCAGGCGGTGTCGCAGCGCGACGTCGAGCAGGCTGTGTCCGACCAACAGACCGCCGAAGGCAATCTGCAGGCGGCGCGCGATGCGGTGCGGCTGTTCGGAAAAACCGAGGACGACATTAAGGCCATCATTTCCAAGCGCAGCGCCGATCCGACGCTGGTCGTGCCGAGCCCCATCACCGGCCGGATCACCGCGCGCGATGCGGCGCCGGGCTTGTTCGTCCAACCGGGCAACACGCCGGCGCCCTATATGGTGGCCGATGTCGACACCATGTGGATGCTGGCCAACGTTGCCGAGAGCGACAGCCCGGCGTTTCGCGTCGGCCAACCGGCGCAAGTCAGGCTCGACGCGTTTCCCGGCCGTGTGTTCGACGGCGCCATCACCACGATTGGCGCCAGCGTCGATGCCAACACCCGCCGTGTCTTGGTGCGGTCGGAGGTCAAGGACCCGCAGCACGAGCTGCGCTCGGGCATGTTCGCGGTCTTTGTCATCCGTGTCGGCGCCCCGATACGCTCTCCGGCCATTCCGATCGACGGCGTGGTTCGCGAAGGCGACGGCACGATGACCGCATGGGTCACGGCCGATCGCCGGCATTTCGTAAGGCGTTTGGTCAAAATCGGCGAACAGCGCGACGGCTACCGGCAAATCCTCGCCGGCGTGCAAACGGGCGAACTGGCGGCTACCGAAGGCGCGATTTTTCTGAGCAACGAGCTTGCCATCTCGGAATGACAGGCGCGCACGCCATCGGAAAGGCAAACTGTGCTCAAGGGGCTGCTTACATTCGGGCTGACGCGCCGGCCGCTGATTTTGCTGGGACTCTTGGTATTCCTGGCCGCCGGCCTGTTCGCATTCTCGAAGCTGAATATCGAGGCCTATCCCAATCCGGCGCCGGTGATCCTGGAAATCACCGCGCAGGCGCCCGGTCTGTCGGCCGAGGAGATGGAGCGCTATTACACCATTCCGATCGAGGTGGGACTAGCCTCGACCCCCGGGATCGACGTCATTCGCTCGACCTCGTTTTACGGCCTCTCCTTCGTGCGGGTGACGTTCAATTACGGCGTCGACTATTACTTCGCTCTCACCCAGACCGCCATCAATCTGCAGCAAAATGTCAGCCTGCCGAATAGTGTGACGCCGCAGATTCAGGCGACGAGCCTGGTCGGCGAGATCTACCGTTATCAGGTGGTGGGACCGCCGCATTTCGGGCTGACCAATCTGCGGACGCTGCAGGATTGGGTCATCCAGCGGCGGCTGTTGACCGTTCCGGGCGTCGTGCAGCTCAATACCTGGGGCGGCACGACCAAGGAATACGACGTCGCGGTCGATCTGCATAAGCTCGACGCCTACAACGTCACGCTGCCCCAGGTGATCAGCGCGCTTGGCAACGCCAACATCAATGTCGGCGGCCGCACCATCAATATGGGCCAGCAGTCCGTGAATATTCGCGGCATCGGGTTGATAGACTCAGGCGGCTCCGAGGATCTGACGCAGGGCTACAAGGTCGAGGATATCGAGAACGTTCCGCTCGGCCAGTCGAACGGCGTGCCGATCTTCGTCAAGGACGTCGCCACGGTGTCGGTCGGCTACGTGCCGCGGCTCGGCAAGGCCGGCCGCGACCATGACGACGATATCGTCGCTGCCATTGTCATCATGAATCGCACGCTGCACACCAATGACGTGGTGGCGCGGGTCCGCGCCGAGATCGCAAAGATCAATTCGGACGGCACCCTGCCTCCGGGCGTCAAACTGGTCCCGTATTACGACCGCACCTCGCTGGTCGATGTCACGACGGCGACGGTGCTGCATAATCTCGTCAACGGCTGCCTTCTCATCTTTTTCATCCAATGGCTGTTTCTCGGCGATTTGCGCAGCGCGATCATCGTCGGCGCGAATATTCCGTTCGCGCTGTTCTTCAGCATCATCATCATGGTGCTGCTCGGCGAGGACGCCAATCTGTTGTCGGTCGGGGCCATCGACTTCGGCATCATTGTCGATGCCGCGGTCATCATGGTCGAGAACATCTATCGGAATTTTCAGGTCGGGCCGGCAGCGCGCGATGCTCTCCTGATGCAACTCGCCGAGCAGAAATGGGGCCGCGATCCGACCCGCGCCAGCGATTTCACCGGTCTCGAGGCGTGGAACGATCGACTGCGCATCATTCTCGCGAGCGCCTTGCAGGTTGACCGGGCCGTGTTCTTCTCGACCACGATCATTGTGGCGGCGTTCATTCCGCTGTTCACCATGCAGGGGGTCGAAGGCCAGATCTTCGGTCCGATGGCGCGAACTTACGCCTACGCGCTGGTCGGAGCCCTGATCGCGACCTTCACGGTCACGCCCTGTCTCGCTTCGCTCTTGCTCCCCGACCAGGTTGCGGAAGTCGAGACGGTGGTGGTGCGCCGGCTGCGCGCCGTCTATACGCCGGTATTGCGCTGGTCTCTCGTCAATAGAAGGATCACCGTTACGATCGGACTGATCTTCCTCGTCGTCAGCGGCTTCATCGGTTCGCGGCTCGGCAGCGAATTTTTGCCGACGCTGGAGGAGGGCAATCTCTGGATCCGGGCATCGATGCCGCCGACCATTTCGCTCGAGGCGGGCGAGCCCGTCGTCACCAAAATTCGCGAGCTGCTGCTGCGCTACCCCGAAGTGGTCACGGTGACGTCGCAGCAAGGCCGTCCGGACGACGGCAGCGATGCGGCGGGCTTCTACAATGCCGAGTTTTTCGTGCCGTTGAAACCGTTCGACCAGTGGCCGCCGAACGTCACCAAGGAATCGCTGATCAACGATCTGCAGGCCGAATTTGCCAAGCAATTCGTCGGCATCGACTTCAATTTCTCCCAATACATCCAGGATAATGTCGAAGAAGGCCTGTCGGGCGTCAAGGGCGCCAATTCGGCGAAGATCATCGGCCCCGATCTGAAAACGCTCGAGGACATCGCGCGCGCGGCGATGCGCGAGATGGGTCAGGTCCAGGGCATCGCCGATCTCGGGGCGTTCTGGGTGCTCGGGCAGCCCAACTTGAACATCAAAGTCGATCGCGCCAAGGCGGCGCGCTACGGACTGAGCGTCGATGACGTCAACAGCGTCATTTCCGCGGCCTTGGGCGGCAGCACGGCGACGACGATCCTGGAATCGGATCGCCAATTCGCCGTGGTGGTGCGGCTCGCGGCCCAATATCGCAACAATATCGACGCCGTGCGCGATCTCAAGGTCGGTTTCCAGACGCCGAGCGGCCACGCTTATATTCCATTGAGCGAGCTCGCCTCGATCACGCTCGATACCGGCGCCTCCTACATTTTCCGCGAACGCAACCAGCGTTTCGTGCCGATCAAGTTCAGCGTGCGCGGCCGCGACCTCGTCGGCGCCGTCGACGAGGCGCAAGAGCGGATCGGCCGCAATGTGAAACTTCCCGTCGGCTATCGCATCGAATGGTCGGGCGAATTCGAGTGGCTGCAGCAGGCCAAAAAGCGGCTCGCCGTCATCCTTCCGATTACCTTCGTGCTGATCATTGTGCTGCTCTATGGGCTGTTCAACTCCTGGCGCGACAGCATGCTCGCTTTGCTCGGTCTGCCGTTTGCCATCTGCGGCGGCGTCTTGGCGCTTTATGTGACGGGGTTGGCTTTCAGCATCTCGGCGGCGATCGGATTCATCTCGCTGTTCGGCGTCTCGGTGATGAGCGGAATCCTGATCATCAACGGCTATTACCGGGTTGCGGCCAGCGGCACGAATACCGTCGACGCCATGTTCGAAGCGGTCGGGGAACAGATGCGCCCGATCCTGATGATGACGCTGTCGGCCTGCATCGGGCTATTGCCGGCGGCGATCTCCACCGGCATCGGCAGCCAGGTGCAGCGGCCGCTCGCCACCGTGATCGTGGGCGGCATGCTGATCGGTCCCATCATGCTGCTGGTGATCGTGCCGGCGCTGCAGACCATGTTTCTGGATCGCGCGGCCGGCGCTCAGCCCGAAACGAATGCGCCGCCGGGTGTGGAGTGAGCGGACAATTTCGCGGCGACCGCCGTTGGACGCTTACATGCTCGGTCGTTTGCAATTATACTGACTGAAGGGGAAGACTCAGTCGGCCGGCGTAGAAGGCTTGGGAACGGCCTGTCGCCGGTGGGGGCGTAAGCGGAGAGAGCGATGGCTGCCGGGCGGAGCGCGCGAAATGGCGAGGTCGGAGACACCTGAAGCGGAGTTGCCGGCCCAGCCTGTCTCGCCCGCGTTGCGCATTGCTTCCACCGCGCTGCGGGCAATCTTCATCTTCACGCTGATCGCGATTGCGGTTCGTGTCAGTCTGCCGCAGAGCGAAACCATCTGGACCGCTTACGAAACTCCGAACGATCTCATTCGCTTTCTGCTGGGTCTCGGGATCTGTATCTGGCTGTGCAGCCTCTTGTTCCAGGGCCCCAACGATGCCCGAGGCTATCGTACTTGGCTCTATCTGGGGCTGGTCGCCGTGCCCTTTGTGCTGATCTGCCTTTTTGCGGTGTGGTGAGCGCGGCGCTAACGACGGCTAGGGCTCTATCAGCCGTCCGCTCGCCGCCTTGATGACCGCTTCGGTGCGGGTCGCGGCGCCGAGCTTGGTCCGCGCATTGTCGGTATGGAAATCCACGGTCCGCTTGGTCAGGCTCAAGATTTTTGCAATCTCGGCCGAGGTCTTGCCGCGCGCCACCCAGGTCAGTACCTCGATCTCGCGATCGTTGAGGCCGACGGCTTTCGGCCACAAGGCGCTGCGCGCGACACCGTTCAAGCGCGCCGTAATGATCGTAGCCAGCAGCTCGAAATCGATCGGCTTGGTGACATAGTCGTCGGCGCCGAGTTGCCGGCCCTTGAGCTCGTTGTCGCGATCGGTGAGCGCGGTCAGAAACACGAAGGGCATCTTCGCGAAACGCGGCTCGAGTGCGGTCAGACGTTCCAGCAATTCGAACCCCGACATCGCTGGCATGCTGACATCGGAGAGCACCAGGTCCGGCATGATTTTCAGGATCGCGGCCAGCCCTTCGCGCCCGTCATGGGCGACGCTGACATCGTAGCCGCGGTCGAAGAGTTCCTCGGCAATCAGCGCCGCGGTCTCGCGGTCGTCCTCGATGCATAGGATCTTTTTGTGCGGTTCGGGCATTATGGCCTAGCGGTTCTGGCGCATCCGGCAGTCTAGCTCAATGCAGTTTTCCGTCTCCACGGCTTTGCGCTATGGTTATTGTCGCAATCGCCCCGCCTTGGCGGAACTTCGACCCTACGGATATGGTCATGCGGCAACCGCAATCGATCCGCTTCCACCTAGCCGCGGTGTTTCTCCTGTTCTTCGCGCTGGTCGTCGTGCTCGGCTCGTTCAGCATTTGGCGTCTGGCCAATTTCAATATGTCGTCGGCGGATGTCGCCGAAGTCTGGCTGCCGACGACCCGCGCGCTCGGCGATCTCAACAATTATACATCGGATTTTCGCGCATTCGAAGGCAGCGCGCTGCTGGCCTCGAACCCGTCCGAAGCCGCCGCCACCGAAAAGCAGATGGAGGGGCTCGACCGGAGCATCGCCGAGGCCGAGCGCAACTTCGAGCGCATTCGCCACGATGCGGCGGAGGATGGTCTCTATGACCGGTTCAAGGAGGATTGGAACGCCTACCGGGGCATCGTCAACCAGATGCTTGTTCTGGCGCGCACCGAGCGCAGGGACGACGCGCTGCGAATTTACGGTAGCTCCTCGCGTGCGGCCTACAATGCGGCGAGCGATACGCTCGGCCAGCTTACCGACCAGGCCGTTGCCAGCGCCCAAGCCGCGAGCGATCGGCTGGCCGCCGCCTATCGGTCCGCCTTCTGGCTCATCCTCTTCGCTATCGTGATCGCCGGCGTGCTTGTCGTCGCGGCGCTTGTTCATATCACCCGCTACATTTCCGCGCCGCTTCTCGACCTCGCCGACCGCATGCGCCGGCTTGCCTCGAACGAGACCGCTATCGACATCCCCGAGACCGAGCGGCCGGACGAGATCGGCGAAATGGCGCAGGCGACCGTTGTGTTTCGCAACAATGCGATCGAGCTGATGCGCAGTCAGCGGCTACTGGCGCGGCAGGCGGCGTTGCTCGAGGAGCGACTGGCACACGAGCAGCGGCTTGCCTTGATGCAACGGAATTTCGTATCGATGGCCTCGCATGAATTCCGTACGCCCTTGACCGTCATCGATGGTCACGCGCGGCGTCTCGATAAGATCAAGGACGCCGTAAAGCCCGCGGAAATCGCCGAGCGGGCAGGAAAAATTCGCAGCGCGGTGCTGCGCATGACCCACCTGATCGACAATCTGCTCAACTCGTCGCGCCTGATCGATGGCGGCGCTGAGCTTTATCTCCAGCCGACCGACGTCGACTTGACGGTGCTGTTGCAGGAGGTCTGCCAGCTGCACCGCGAGATGGTGCCGACGGCGCAGATCGCGGAGCGATTTTCCGCCGCGGCGATGCCGATCATGGGCGATGCCAAGCTGTTATTTCAGGTCTTCAGCAATCTTTTGGCCAATGCCATCAAATACTCGCCCGCCGGCGGCGCCATCGAGGTCGAGGCCGAGGTGACGCCCGATACCGTCATCGTCGCCGTCTCGGACCACGGCATCGGCATTCCGGCGAGCGATCTCGCGCATCTGTTCGAGCGCTATCATCGCGGCAGCAATGTATCGGGCATCGTCGGCACCGGCGTTGGGCTTTACTTGGTCAAGATGGCGATCGATCTGCATCGCGGCAGGGTCGAGGTTGAGAGCGAGGAGGGCAAGGGCTCGCGCTTTCTTATCCGCCTGCCGCGCCAATTGGCGCCTGTCACGCAGGCCCCGTCATCGGGCGCTGCCGCCGCGCTGACGGACGCCTAGCGTGAGTAGTATTCGCGGTTTCTGGACCCGGCTGAAAAAGCATCCGCTGGCGCGGATCGGGCCGGGGCTGATCACCGGCGTCGCCGACGACGATCCGAGCGGGATTGCGACCTATTCCCAGGCCGGCGCGCAATTCGGCCTCAATATGCTGTGGACGATGCCGTTGGCCTACCCGCTGATGGCGGCGATCCAATCGATTTGCGCGCGTATCGGCCGAGTGACCGGCAAAGGCCTCGCCGCCAATATCAAGACGGCTTTCCCGCCCGTCATCCTCTATGGCGTCGTGCTGTCGCTGTTGGTTGCCAACACGCTGAATATCGCCGCCGATGTCGCGGCGATGGGCGAAGTCTCGGAACTCGTCACTGGCGTCAATCGCCATTTCATGACGCTGGTGATCGTGGTTATCACGCTGCTGCTGCAGGTGTTCGTGCCCTATCACCGCTATGTCTTCTTCCTGAAGTGGCTGACGCTGTCGCTATTGTCCTATGCGGCGGTCTTGTTCACGGTTCACGTTCCCTGGGGCGAGGTCGCGCTGCGCACCGTCTGGCCCCACATCAAGTTCGATTCCGAAACCGCAACTGTGGTGACCGGTATCTTCGGCACCACCATCAGTCCCTACCTTTTTTTCTGGCAAGCGTCGGAAGAAATCGAGGATTTGCAGCGCCGGCGCAATAGCAGGCCGCTGAAGGACGATCCCGGTGCGGCAGCCGCGGAACTCCGGCGCATCCGGTGGGATACCTGGAGCGGCATGTTCTACTCCGACATCACGGCCTTTTTTATCATTCTGGCCACGGCGGTGACCCTGAACGTTGCGGGGGTGAAAGATATCCAGACGGCGGCGCAAGCCGCGAGTGCGCTGCGGCCGCTGGCGGGCGAATTTGCATTCTTGCTGTTCGCGGTCGGCATTTTGGGAGTTGGCCTGATCGGCGTCCCGGTTCTTGCCGGTTCCGCTGCCTATGCGCTTGCTGAGGCCTCGGGGTGGAAGTTCGGCCTTGAACGCAAGGTGACCGGCGCGCGCGGGTTCTACGGCGTCATCGCCGTGAGCACGCTTGCCGGTCTCGTCATCCAATATTCGCCGATCAGCCCGATGAAGGCGCTGTTCTGGAGCGCGGTCATCAACGGTGTGGTGGCCGTGCCGCTGATGGCGGTGATCATCCTCCTCGCGACCAAGAAATCCGTCATGGGCAATTTCACCGCAGGCCGGTCGGTCGTTATTCTGGGCTGGATCGCGACGGCCGTCATGGGCGGCGCCGCGCTTTGCATGTTCATCCCCGGCTGACCGCACAGAGGCGAGCGCGCGGCAATCCATTTGTTACTGTAGAACATATTGCAAGATGTAGCCTAGGCTATAGACTGTAGCGTAAGACGAAGATCCCTCCGCCTGGAGTTCCGTGGAGCGTCGCGTCGCCTTCGGTGCTGGCGGCTGTCACGCTATTGTCATCCGTGCAATGGCAGCACAACGTCGCCGGACGGCGGGGACTTTGTCGGGCGTGCTTTTGTGGTGCGGTTTGGGGCGTGGGATCGGGATGCGGGGAACCGGCATAGCCATTTTTGGCCTGATGGCGCTGGCGGGTGGCGCACAGGCCGCCGACCTGTCGGCTGCTTTGCCGACCAAGGCGCCGCCACCCACGGCGCAGGCCACCTATGATTGGACTGGCGTCTATCTCGGCGGCAACGCCTCTTATGCGTTCGGCACATCGAGCTATACGGCAACGCCGGGTCCGAATGCCTCGCTTAGTTTTTCCAACGCCTACAACTTCTCGACCGGAGACGGCAGCTACGCGCTAGGGTTGCAAGCCGGCTACGATTACGTGGCGGCATCGCGCTGGCTCATCGGTGCGGCAGCCGACATCTCGTTTCCGAGCTTTGTCGGCGGCAGCCGCAGCTTTTCGTCGCCGCTGACCGGCGCGGCGAATTATCTCGACCGGGTGGAATTTTCCGGCCACCTGCTCGGACGCACGGGTTACGCGCCAGGTCATTGGCTGTTTTACGCGACGGGCGGCTTCGCCTGGACCTATGATCAATTCACGCGCACCCAGAATGCCGGTGTTCCAGTTGGCGGAACCGCCGCGCCCGGCGTGGTGGAGAATTCGTTCCTGCGGCCGCGAACCGGCGGCGCGGTTGGCGCCGGCGTCGAAGTGGCTCTGCCGTCCCATTGGACCGCGCAGGTCCAATATCTGTTCACCGATTATGCGAGCCGCAGCGTCACGTTTCCGGCCGGCGCCCAGACGTTTAGTTCCAACCTGACGCTCAACGAAGTGCGCTTCGGGCTGAACTATCGCTTCAACGGCGATCGTTCCGCGTCTGCCGATAAAGACGTCACGCCGCCGGCGCTGCAGACGGATAATTTCGCCGTCCACGCCCAGACCACGTTTCTCGAGCAATACGATCCGCCGTTCCACGCGCCGTATGCCGGGCCCAACAGCCTCATTCCCAATCTCGGCCGCGAGACCTGGGACGCCACGGCGTTCCTCGGCATGCGATTGTGGTCGGGCGCCGAGTTCTGGGTCGATCCGGAAATCGACCAGGGGTTTGGCTTGACCGGCACGCTCGGGGTCGCCGGCTTTCCGAGCGGCGAGGCCTACAAGGTCGGCGCCTCGGTGCCCTATGCACGGGTACCGCGCGCCTTCATCCGCCAGACCATCGATCTCGGCGGCGCCGCGCAAAAAGTCGACGCCGCGGCCAACCAGTTCAGCGATAGCCAGACCGCGAACCGGCTGGTGCTTACCATCGGCAAGTTTTCCGTGGTCGACATTTTCGATAACAACAAATACGCCCACGACCCGCGCGGCGATTTCATGAATTGGACGCTGATCGACACCGCGACATTCGATTACGCCGCCGATGCCTGGGGCTTCAGCTATGGCGCCGCCGCGGAATGGTATCAGGGCGACTGGACCGTGCGCGGCGGCGTTTTCGATCAGTCCGTCGTGCCGAACAGCGCCGCGCTCGATACCAGCTTCGGACAATTTCAATGGGTCGGTGAGATAGAGCGTCGCTATGAGTTGTGGGGGCAACCTGGCAAACTGGCGGTCACGGGATTCCTTACGCGCGCCCGCATGAGCAATTTTGCCGACGCGATTGCGCTGGCCGCCGTGACTGGCGGCCCGGCCGATATCACCGCTGTCCGACAATATCGGAGCCGCGGCGGCGTCAGTCTCAATCTCGAGCAGCAGATCACCGAACAGCTCGGCGTCTTCGCTCGCGCCGGCGTCGCCGACGGCAATATCGAGCCCTACGACTTCACCGATGTCGACCGCACCGTTGCGGCGGGCCTGTCGCTCGCCGGCAAAGAATGGGGCCGCCCCGACGATACCGTCGGCATTGCCGGCGTGGTCAACGGCATCACCAAAATCCACGAGCAATTCTTGAACGATGGTGGGCTCGGCATTCTGGTCGGGGACGGCATGCTGCCGCATCCCGGCCTCGAGCAGATCATCGAGGCCTATTACGCGCTGCCGGTTTCGTATTTCCGGCTGACGCTCGATTATCAGTTCATCGTCAATCCCGGCTACAACGAGGATCGTGGTCCGGTATCGGTCGTCGGCGCGCGCCTGCACGCGCAATTCTAATTCGATCTATCGTTCGCCCTCGATCACGATCGGGGCGTCGAGGATGAGATCGCCCTTGGGGCCGAGCGCGGCGTCGACCCTCACCGTCCAATTGCCCGGCTGCGGAAGATCGAGCCGATTCACCTGCCAGGCTCCGTCGGAATCCAGGACGGCAATGCGAGTCGTCGGTTTGCCGCCTGCCGTGGGCGGCGAGAGCGTCACCGTGACCTTCCGGGCGTCGAGCGTTTCGAAATCGCCGTTCCATAGGCGGATCGTGGCGTGCGCTACGCCGGTGTGGCCCGGCGTGATGGTGACGTCCGCCATGCCTTCTTCGGTATGGATGTGAACGAAGGACGCACCCTCGGGGACCGCGCCATAGGCGGCGTGATGATGGGCGTGGCTCGCCGGCGGCAGTGTGCCGAGCACCGCGACGATGCAAAGGATGACGGCGCCGCCAAGCGTCTCGATCACGGCATTCCGCCGCAGCTGGCGGAGCGCTGCCGTCGCGGTTTTCTCGCCGGCAAGCCGGGGCGTGAAACGAAAGCGGTTGACGGCAGCGACGGCGACGATGCAGAAAAACAGCGCCACTTTGAGCAGGAGAAGCTTTCCGTAAGTCGTTTCGGTGAGCGCCGAGATGCTGCCGACGAGGTACCAGCTATTGATCACGCCGGTTACGAACAGCGTGCCGACGCTTGCGATACCGAGAATGGAAAAGCGCAAGGTCGCCGCGCGTGCGGCCGCAATCGGCAAGGCGCCATGCTCGGTCGCAGCCAACAGGAGCGCCAGCACAGGCAGCGTTCCGATCCAGGCTGCCGCGGCAACGAGATGGAACACATCGGCCGTCGGATGAATCGTACCTTCGAGGCCCGAGGCGCCGATGGCGTGGCCGGCCCAGGCGAGACCACCGACAAATACCGCGGCGAGGATAGCGGCGGTTACCGCGACGGCGCGCGTCGGTTTTCGCTGCGTTGGGAAGAGGGCCGCGAAAGTTACTGCGAGGAGGCTTCCGGCAACCAAGCGCAACAGCCACGCATGGCCGAACTCGGTGCGCGTCAGCACGGTCCAGATCACGCCCTGTGACAACACCTCGGGCAGCGGCTCACCGCTCATCGACTGTGCTGTAAGAAGAAGCCAAATCACTCCCGAAACGACGGACAAGGCGAGGCTGCTCCACGCGGTAGCGACGAGCCGGGCCCGGAAGGCGGCCATGCCGTTCGCGGGATCGCCGTTGACCGAGGCGAGTGGGGCGATGAACACTACGAAGAACACCACGCCTGCCGTCAACATGCAGGCGGCGAAGTGTGCCGCGCGCACATAGACCATGGCGTCGTCCCAATCCATCGCCGCAAGCCTCATCTACCGCTTATGGCGCGCCGACGTGGAAGCTGAAGGCGCCCTGCGTCGTATGGGTGTCGACCGACAAAGCGTGCCACTGCACTTTGTAGCTGCCGGGCGGCAAGGCCTTCAGGCCGATCTGCATGGTGTTGCCGCTGACCTGGGCCTTGCCCTGATCGACCCGCGCGCCGCTCGAATCCGTGACCTCGACGGTGCTGAAGGCCGCTTCGAGGTTTTGCGTAAAGGTCAGCGACACTTGGCGCGGCGCGTTCGGCACCGTGCTGCCGACCAGCGGGTTTGCATGATCGAGAAAGGCATGCGCCTCGGCGCCCGAAGCCGATGCAGCGAGAAACAACGAGACGATGGCGATGAGCATTCGCATGGCATGACCTCAGAAGCTGAGTTTGCGGGGAGGGGTGCTGCTGCCGCCGATGAGCGGCTGTCCGATGGTGGTCGGGAACATGTCGTCGAGATAAAGATGCAATTGCCCGAGCACGCCGACACCGCTGCCGCTGGCGTGGTTGACCGGCACTTGCGCCTCGAGCCCGACCTGGAAATAGCTGCCGACCCAGATCACGCCAGGATTGATCGTGCCGGTGGTGATCGGGCTGTTGCCGAAATTATTGGCGACCGGGGTCGACAGCTGGGCTTCGACGATCGGGATCAGATGATTGATGAAGTCGGGAAGCTGAAAGTCCTGAATCTCCGACTTCAGGTACGGCATGCTGAATTGCAGCGAGCCGCCATAGACCAGCACCTGCGGGATGTAGCTGCCTTGCACGACGTTGAAGGACGACGTCGGAAACTGATAGCCGATCTGGCCGGTGACCGCGAAAGCGCGCAGCCAGCCGGCATTGTCGGGCAGGTCGCCGAACCCCTTGCCGAAATAGAAGCTCGGCGTGAGGAGGCTATAGGGCGTGCCGAAACCGGCATTGCTGGCGCCGGTGCCGCCCCAATCGGCGATCAGGCCGACCAGAAGCGCCAGTTCATGCGGGCTGTCCTTGAGCAGTTGGTATTGCAGCGTGGTCTCGAGATCGGAGAAACCTGAAAGCTTGGTAGCGCCCGGCTGACGCAGTTGCGACCAGGTATCGCCGATCGAAATGCCGAGATCCTCGGTGATGCGTTTGGAAAGTTCGGCCGAGACGTCCCATTCGGTCGCCGGCGGAATGTCGCCGGTCTTCGACCACGACACGGTCGGCAGCGACAATTCGTCGGCGACGCAAGGGTCGTCGATGGCAAGCGTTGCCGGCAGAAAGCGGGCCCCGACAAAGCAATGCGCGGCGGCCTGGGTGAACGACAAGACGAGGAAAAAGAGCGCCAGCGCAGGCGCGCACGAAACCCTCGATGGGCGGGACATGACACTTCTCCATTGCGGTGTGTAAAAACCGCGCCAGTCGCTTCGAGCCGAAGCGAGGGCGCGCTGGTTCACACCGGCAGTGGAGGCGCGCGGGAGCGATGGGCTGTGGTTTCGGGGGCGCTGACGAAAACGGCGTTGGCGAAACGGTGAACGACCGCGCTCGCCGCGCGCGGCATGGCGACGGCGGTGACCGGCGGCGGCGGCAGTGCCGCCAGCAGCATGACGCAGCCGGCACCGCAGCAATCGACGCAAAGCTTGCTGTTGGTCTCGCCCGGGAAGGGCGCGGTCTGTCCGAGATGATCGGTATGGCAGATGACGCCGCCCGGATGGGCTGCATCACCGGCCGCGGCCTGGGCGGCCGCGAAGCTTGCGACCAGGCTCGACAGCGCAATCACGTACGCAGCAGCCAGCGCTATGAGGCGCCGCCGTAACGAATATTGGCCGCGATTGAACCGCACCGGCTAAGCCTTATCCCGGACGACTGGAAACCTATAACACGTTACCCGCGAAAAAATTCCCTTACCAGCGGGAAAGTGTTAGGGCGACGGCCGTAGACCGGGAAGACCGATCCGATGGCCGCAGCCGATATCAAACGCGCCTCGACGCTGACCGCGATCTGGCGCGGGGCGCGCGGGCTTTGTCCGCGCTGCGGCGAAGGCCAATTATTGCATCATTACCTGAAAATGGTGGATTGCTGCTCGGTTTGCGGCGAGCCTTACGGCCACTACCGCACCGACGACGCCGCGCCCTGGCTGACGATCCTTGTCGTCGGCCACGTCACAGTGCCGTTCGTTGTTCTCTGGGAGATCAATTTCGATCCGCCGCTTGCACTGGTGTTCGCCGTCTTCCTGCCGCTCATCGTCGGACTGACGCTCTTTCTTCTGCCGCGCTGCAAAGGCGTCATGGCCGCGGTGCTGTGGGCGATGAAGGCGGAGGGGTCGGAGAAGATTTGACTTTCGGAGTCGGCGAGCGATGGGTGCGTTCGTTTACATGCTGCAGTGCGCGGATGGATCATATTATATAGGGAGCGCGACGGGCGATGACCTGTGGAAGCGGATCGCCGAACACGAGACGGGAGCGTATCGAGGCTATACGTACACGCGCCGTCCGGTCCAATTAGCTTGGTCCGAGCATTTTGATCGGATCACGGATGCGATCGCTGTTGAACGAAAAATCAAGGGCTGGAGTCGCGCGAAAAAATGCAGCTCCAATCGGGGGCGATTGGAAGAAGATCAAGCTGCTAGCCAAGCGGCGTGGCGAAAGCCCAAATCCGTCATCCTGAGGTGCGCGCCAAAGGCGCGCCTCGAAGGATGCGGCCGAGGCGCCCGGGCCGTCGCCCTTCGAGGCTCGCTGCGCTCGCACCTCAGGGTGACGGTGAACGGATGAGCCCGTGGCGCGAAAGAACCTCGCGTACCGTCATAACTAGATCGGCTTCCGGGACAGCGCGCTGCGCTTCGGCCTGTTTCTGCAGATATTCGTCGCGGCCTTTTTCCAGCTTGGCGAGCTCGGCGCCGACGATCAGATCCTTGATGGTGACTTCGCCTTTGGCTTTTTCGTCGGAGCCCTGGATGACGACGCAAGGTGAGTTGCGGCGATCGGCATATTTCAT
>Ga0182016_10002716_pt1 | contig 20547 bp, 15 predicted proteins | sample 712S2MmetaG_FD_120491 | JGI IMG/M metagenome (GOLD analysis project Ga0182016, IMG submission 120491) | Permafrost microbial communities from Stordalen Mire, Sweden - 712S2M metaG | ecosystem: Environmental > Terrestrial > Soil > Wetlands > Permafrost | place: Sweden: Stordalen | collected... | reverse complement strand
CAAAACGGCCGATAGGTGGAGGATTCCGACCACTCGACCGGCCGGCCGCAGGTGGGGCATTTGACCGTCGGCGCCACGATCGCCGCCCGGTCAGGCGCAACACGTCAGAAGGAAGGGCACATCGGTTTCCATGTGCACCGGCCGATGGGTGCCATCGGCCCATTGCAGGAATCGGATGGTGCAGCGGTGCTGGCTGCCGCTGATCTCCGGATACAGCGAGCTGTCGGAAGGCATGGTCACCCGCACCAGCTGACAGGGGTTTTCGCGGTCGAACTGCAGCTGGAAGATTCCGCCCCCTGCGAGCTCCGACTTGCGCTTGGCGTTCTGACGGGTGAGCCAGAGGAGCTCGGCGATGCTGTCGCAGAGCGGCCTGATCAGCGCCAGCCAGGTCCCGAATTCGGCCAGGCGGACCGCGGCCGGGCGATTCAGCCAGAAAGAATAATCCGGGAGGTCGAAATCGCAAGTGCCCCCGGGGATGGCGCTGCGATGCTTGATCGCGCTCAAGAACTCCGAGTCGCGCAGCGGGGCCATGAGGTTGGCGCCGGCCGTCGACAGATCCTCGCGCAGTTTCAAAAGGTTCGACACCAAGGACTTCAAGCGGCTCGGATCGACACCGGTCTTGGTCTGGAATTCCTTGAGCACATTGACGTGCCGCTCCAGTTCCTTGAGCACATCGCTGCGCGAGTCGCCCCGCGCCGTGATGGCGAGGATCTCGAGCAGGCTCGACACCGCCGCCCGCGAGCTCCAGGAGCTCTCCGACTCGCTGTGATAACTGGCCTGTGAGTACAGGAATTCCAGGCGCAGGAAAGTGCGCATGCGCTCGTTCAGCGGCTGTTCATACACGATCGGCGCAAGCTCGGGCTCGCTCTGCAGGTCGGGGTAGGAATTCATCGCCCTATTCTGATCCAATAGAAGGGCGATGGTAAACCCTGGATTCTAGCGGACAGCCAGTTCGAGATAGCGCCGGTGCAATCGATCGACCGCCTGTCGCAATTCGGGTACGGATCCCGAGTTGACCAGCACGTCATCCGCCGCTTTCAACCGGTCCGTGCGACTCGCCTGTGCAGCGAGCACGGCGCGCGCCTGTTCCGCGCTCACCGAGTCGCGGGACATCAGGCGCTGCACCTGTTGCGATGGGTCCGCGTCCACGACCAGGATGCGGTCGACTTGGGTACCGGCGCCGCCGCCCTCCACGAGCAGAGGGATCGACAGCACGAGGTACGGCCCGACGGCGTCCGCCGCCTGCCGTTCCATATGCTCACGGATCAAGGGGTGCAGGATGGCCTCGAGCTCCCGGCGTTTCCCGGAGTTACCGAAAATCAGAGTGCGCAGCCCGGCACGATCGAGCTCGCCGTTCTCACTCAAAACGCCGCTGCCAAAGCGCTCGACGACGGCGGCGAGCCCGGGTTGTCCGCGCGCAACGACGGCGCGGGCGGAGTCGTCCGCGTTGATCACGGGAACCCCGAGTTCGATCAGGCGGCGCTCCACCGTGCTCTTGCCGCTGGCGATTCCGCCGGTGAGGCCGATACGCAGGAGCGAGGCCATGATCAGTGCCCCAATCCCGAGACCCGCAGGTAACCGCCGATGAGCTCGTGCCCATACAGCATGGCGAGCCAGCCGGCGGCCGCCAGATACGGGCCGAACGGGATCGGCGCGGCGCGATCGCGGCCTCTGAGGACGATCATCGCAATGCCGAGCACGGCCCCGGTACCCGCGGACAAAAGGATGACGAGGGGAAGGATTTTCCAGCCCATCCAGGCGCCGAGTGCCGCGAATAGCTTGAAATCGCCGTATCCCATGCCTTCCTTGCCGGTGATCAGGCGAAACGCGTGGAACACCAGCCACAGGCTCAAATAGCCCGCGGCCGCCCCGATGATGGCCTCGTGCGGCGATACCGGCAGCGCGGAGCCCTCGATGGGCCCGATTGCAACCGCCGCCAGGAGACCCGCCCAGAGCATCGGCAGCGTGATGTTGTCGGGCAGCAATTGATGGTCCAGGTCGATGCCGGTGAGCGCGATCAGGGCCCAGGTCAGCGCCACGGCGCAGGCGGCGGCGGCGCCGAAGCCGAAGTGCCAGGCGGCCCAAGCCGACAACAGGCCCGTTGCGAGCTCGACCACGGGATAGCGCCCAGATATGGGCGCCTTGCAGGCTGCGCAACGGCCGCGCAGCGCGAGCCAGCTGATCACCGGGATGTTCTGCCAGGCACTGATGGGCGCTTGGCAGCGGGGGCAGGCCGAGCGCGGGACCATTAGGTTGAAGCGCTCTGGCACGGGTGCCGCCAGCTCGGTGACCACGGTAGTGTCGGTCGAGGACGCAAACTCCGCCGCCTGGGCCCGCCATTCGCGATCCAGCATCACCGGCAGCCGGTAGATGACGACATTCAGAAAACTGCCGACGACGAGGCCGATCACGAATACCGAGCCCGCGAACAGCGCGGGGTTCGCCGCATAGAGGTCGGCGATGTCGTTGAACATACCCTTAAGCCTCGCGGCGAGATTGCGTATTATGCGCGCCGCGAGGCGCTTTGCCGCCCGCCCTCTAGCCGACCACCGACCCGAGCTTGAAGATCGGCAGGTACATGGCGATCACCATGCCGCCGACCAATATGCCCAGGATCGCCATGATCATGGGCTCCATGAGGCTCGACATGCTGTCGACGGCGTTGTCGACCTCGGCCTCATAGAACTCGGCGACCTTGCCCGACATGGTGTCGAGCGCGCCGGACTCCTCGCCGACGGCGATCATCTGGACCACCATGTTGGGGAAAAGGCCGGTATTTTCCATCGCACGCTGCAGACGTTGACCCGTGGCCACCTCGTCCTTCATCCGCAGGACCGCTTCTTCGTAAACGATGTTGCCGGTCGCGCCGGCGACCGAGCTCATGGCTTCGACCAGCGGTACGCCGGCGGCGAACATGGTGGAGAGCGTTCGGGCGAATCGGGCGATCGCGGATTTGACGAGAATGGGGCCAATGATCGGGAATTTGAGCAGAATGCGGTCCATCGCAAGCTGCATCTTCCGCGAGCGCTTCAGGAAGTAGAAGAACGCGTAGAAGCCCCCGCCGATCAGGAGCGCAACCCACCATCCCTGGTGCTGGACGAACCGGGATAGGTTCACGACCATCTGAGTGAACGCGGGCAGGTCGGCACCGAAACCCTTGAACAGCGCTTCGAACTGCGGGATGACGAATATGAGCAATATAATGGAAACAATGACCGCGACAGCGAGAACGGCGATCGGATAAAACAGAGCCTTCTTGATTTTCTTTTTCAGCGCCTCGGTTTTTTCCTTATAAGTGGCGATCTTGTCCAGCAGCGACTCCAGCGCGCCGGCTTGTTCTCCCGCCTCCACAAGGTTCACGAACAGGTTGTCGAAGTAGAGCGGAAATTTCGCCAGCGATTCGTGCAGCGTGCTTCCACCCTCGATGCTCGCCTTGATCTCGAGGACCAGCTTCTGCATGGCCGGCTTTTCATGGCCGTTGCCGATGATCTCGAAGGACTGAACCATGGGTATGCCGGCCGCCATCATGGTCGCGAGTTGACGGCTGAATACCGCGATATCTTCGGCTTCGACCTTGCCGCCGCCGCCGAATAAGGGCTTACCCTGCGTCTTGACGCGTGTCGGGGCCACGCCTTGCCGGCGCAGGTCCGCACGTAGGGCGACTTCGTTCGCGGCGAGCGCTTTGCCGCGAACTTTGTTGCCGCGCTTGTCCTTGCCCTCCCAAACGAATTGGGTTTCTTTCTTGCTTGCTGTCGCGGATGCCGCCATAAATCGAATCCTTGTTTGACTACTCGATCGTGACGTTGTTGACTTCTTCCAAGCTGGTCACGCCATCCCTAACCTTTTGAAGGCCCGACCGGCGCAGGTTCCATATGCCATCCTTGGCTGCTTGATCGCCCACATCGATGGCGCCGCCCCCTTCCATGATGATGCGGCCGATCGTCTCGGTGACCGGCATGACTTGGTAAATTCCAACTCGTCCTTTGTAACCGTCCGTGCACTGACCGCATCCGGCCGCCTTGTAGACCCGAATTCCACTCTTGATGTCGGATTCCTCAAACCCCTCTTTGCGAAGCGCTTCCTCGGGAATATCGATGGGCTGCTTGCAGTTGCTGCAGAGCTTGCGAGCCAGCCGCTGCGCGATGATCAGGCTTACCGATGTGGCGATGGCGTAAGGCTTGACTCCCATGTCCACCAAGCGGGTCAAGGTTTGAGGCGCGTCGTTGGTGTGAAGGGTGGAAAGCACCAAGTGGCCTGTTTGCGCAGCTTTGATGGCGATCTCCGCCGTCTCCAGATCGCGGATTTCGCCCACCATGATGACATCGGGGTCTTGTCGCAGGAACGCGCGCAACGCTGCGGCAAACGTGAGCCCGACCTTGTTGTTCACGTTGACCTGATTGATGCCCGGCAGGTTGATTTCCGCCGGATCCTCGGCGGTGGATATGTTGCAGTCCTCGGTGTTCAGGATATTGAGGCCGGTATATAGCGATACCGTCTTGCCGCTTCCGGTCGGGCCCGTCACCAAAATCATGCCTTGCGGCTTCGCGAGGTATCTGAGATACGTTTCGCGCTGAAGCGGCTCATATCCCAAGGCGTCGATGCCCAGCATCGCGCTGGACGGATCCAGAATACGGGATACCACCTTCTCGCCAAACAACGTGGGGCAAGTGCTTACGCGAAAGTCGATGGCGCGATTCTTGGACAACCGCATCTTGATTCGGCCGTCCTGGGGGACTCGACGCTCTGCAATGTCGAGGCGCGCCATGACCTTGAGCCGCGCAACGATCTTGATGGCCAACTGCACGGGCGGGAGGGCTACTTCCTTGAGCACGCCGTCGATTCGCGTACGAATGCGGAACGATTTCTCGTATGGCTCGAAGTGGATGTCCGATGCTCCCTTCTTGATCGCATCCAGCAATATTTTGTTCACGAAGCGGACGATCGGAGCGTCCTCGACATCGTCACGGCCCAGCGCCTCGGCGTTCGCATCCTCGTCGCCGCCGGTGACCTCCAGATTCTCGAGATCGATGTCCTCGTCGGTCAGACTCGGCATCGCCGCGTCGGCTTGATCGATCGCTTTGTTTACCGCAGCCTGCAGTTTGTCGTCTTCCACCACGACGAACTCGATGCTCATCGACGTCTGGAAGCGGATCTCATCCAGGGCATGCAAATTGGTGGGATCCGCCACGGCCAGAAACAGCCGCTTGCCGCGCTTCATCAGCGGCAGCACCCGGTGCTTCTGCAGGAGCTTGTCGCTCACCGCGCGGACCGCTTCAGTGTCCGCCATGACGGCGTCCAGATCGAGAATGGGAACGCCAAATTCATTCGATGCGGATATCGCGATGTCGCGGGCCGCAGCCAGGTTCGATGACACCAGATAGGTGACCAGATTGGCGCGTTTTTCCCTCGACTTGGCAATCGCATCCTGCATGGCCTGCTCGTCCAGCAAGCCATCCTGTACCAGTCGCTGTGCGAGGCCGCCCAGCGCCTGCCGACTGGTGCCTCCAGCTACCGCAATTGCATTGTCGTTCATGGACTTAAGATCAACCCCAGGCGAATCATCGGACTACTATCGGCATCTGATCGGGCAGATGTCAAATCAGCAATGAATAGTCGCATATTGCCGGCCTTGGGCTCGTGACATTGATCTCAAAAAAGCACCGATTACGCACGGCACAGGTCGGCTCAGCCGCCCTTTCAAAAGAAGAAGCCCCTCCGAGGAGGGGCTTCCAGAGCTCATACGAATCTAGGATCTAGCTCTTACTTACACTGGGTCGGCACATACTTGGCGAGCACCGGAGCGGCCGGGGCGGTGACCGGGAGGCCGGCCGAGCCCGCCGTCACGTTGGTGGACGATGCACATGCCCAGTCAATGTTGCCGACGAGGTTCGGGTTGGCCGCACCCAGAGCCGTCTTGTTGATGCTCGGGGTGAACGTGATCTGATTCGCGGCGGCAAGCTGCGCAATGCCGCCGGTCGCGCCGTTGTTGTTGTATGTCACCGTAATGACACCGGTCGCGGCTGCAATCGTGATCGACGTCACATACTTGGTGGCAGTGAAGGTCCAAGCGCCCGCCGCAGCCGTCAATCCGACCGTACCGCCGGACTGGTACCCTTCCGAAATCGTCGTCTCGGCAGCGCCCGCCAGGTTGATACCTTCAGTCACTTTCGAGCGAACCGTGTAGTCGGTGTACGCCGGAATCGCGATCGCGGCCAAGATGCCGATGATCGCCACGACGATCATCAATTCGATGAGGGTGAAACCCTTTTGTACTTGCTTAAGCATGTCTACTCCTGAGTGAAAAACAACAGTCTGTTTGAACAACGGCGAAGCCTGTGGTGGTGGAGAAGCAAACGCTGTGCCAGATCCAGTCGCCTCGACTTAAGCGGTTGAAAGAATGGGATTTAATCGCCTGCCCCTAGGGCGGGTTTAACATAGAACTGTCGTCAACCGACGCCAGTCGGGGGTAACTTGCGTCACTAAGTGACAATACTTGTCAATGAACGCGACCGTCCCCGCCGTCAGCGCCGGCGGGTCATGAGACTTATTCGGATTTGAGGCAAAGCAGCGGGCGGAGAAATTGCTCGTAGTTGCGCCAGCGCTGCACGGAATTCTTATATATCTTTTGTCGGACCTGCCAAAAACTGCTCGTCACCACAGCGCGGTTAGTCTCCTGGAAATTCAGGCAGCGCTCAGTCCATTCGAGACCGATAAATTCCAGGATCCTGCGAGTCCATCCCTCCTGATCGGCAACGAGTTCCTCGTAAGGAATATCCAGAATCGTTCCGCGCGGGAGTACTTCCCGCCAATGGGCCATCAGGCGACGATGCTGCGTGTAATAGTGCGCCAGATCCGACAGGTCCGTCGTGAATGTCATGCCAAGCGAAAACTGCTGGAAATAGCAGGACAGGCAAGTGTCGATGGGATCCCGCCGCATATAGATGATGCGAGCTTTGGGGAAGACCGAATGAATCAGCCCCAGATAGTCCGAGTTGACCGGTGCCTTATCAACGACCCGAAGCGCGTCAGGGGAATGGCTCTCCAATGTGCGCAGATAGCTTTCCGCCAATTTCCTTATGGTCGGCTCGCCCAACTCTCCGCGTTGGAAGGCAGCCGCGTGCGTGCGCACGGCCTCGCTCCAGAACGCCAGCTCGCCCGCGCCCCTGGCCGACGGGTGGGACGCGATGATTTGTTCAGTGAGCGATGTACCGGATCGCGGCATGCCGACGACGAACACTGGCTTGTCGGAGCTTGAGGCGCCAGCGCTGACTTTTGCAAAGGTTTCACGGCCATAGGCGCCAATCAGGTCATCGACAAACGTTGCATAGGCGTCGCGGGCATAAGGCTCAGCCATGAGTTTCAGAAGATCGTTGGCCCGCTTGTAGTTTTCGAAGGCTCGTCTGTAGATCCCGACATCGTCACAATATTTTCCCATGGCGAAGCGCAGTTCGGCCTCGTCGTAAGCTCCGATCCCGGCTTTTGCCACCGCTTCGGCGCCGTCGAGCCAGGCGCCGTCGGCGGCAGTCATCTTGCGAAGGCCGACTTGCGCGGCCCACGCGGCTGACATCTTGGGGTTGATGTCGATAACTCGCGCGAACAGGTCTTTCGCCTCGTCGAAGCGGCCCTCCGTTTTGGCGACAAAGGCGAGGCCGCAGAGGGCATCGGCGTTGCGGGGCGAGGCCTTGAGAACCTTCTCGAACTGGCCTTTCGCCTCGCGTGAGCGGCCCATGAACGCGAGGGTCAAGCCGAGATTGACCCGCGCTTCGGCGAAGCGTGGGTTGATCTTGATCGCCCGTCGAAGCCAGCTCTCGGACTCGGTCGTTTCCCCCTTCCACCGCAGCATATTTCCAAGATTGCTATATGCATCGGGAAACTCCGGGTTTAGCTTGATGGCTTCACGAAACTCGCGTTCTGCCTCCTTGTGGTGGGCCAATTTGCATAGGGCGGCTCCCAGGTTGTTGCGCGCAGCCGCATGCCGAGGTTCGAGCGTCGTCAAATCGCGATAAAACTCAACCGCTCCGGCGTAATCGCCGCGAGCGATGCACTTATTTCCCTGTGCCAACAAGCTTTTGCCATCGATTGCCTGGAGCCGATCGTTTGGATCCGGAGCATCGGTATCGCCATCCTCCGAGGCGGGTTGATTCCAGGAGAGGCGTACGACCAATTTCTGAGTCACCTCCTCGGCAACCTGGCTGTTCACTCCCATTTCAAGCAGCCGCCACTTGAAAGAATTTGCGAGCTTCGCTTTTTTATAGAAATTCAGTCGCAGCGTGCGGATCTCTCGATCGACTCGCTCGAAGAGATCCTGAAGCCCATCGTCGGAATCTCTCGACCCCACACGCTTGCCGCCTGCGTTGGAAGCGGGGTCCGTTGCGGGGGCGTATTGGTCGGCCAATGCAACGCCTAGTTTTGCGGCGTCGCGCCCGTCGAACCAGTTCAGGACCATTGCTTGATTCCCGTTATAAAGTCGCCGAAATTGTCGCTTTGTGCCAACGGTGCAGATACTACTACAGGGTACCGTGCATTCTGGAGGGTATACCCGCATCGGAAGTCGCCGGTGCCGACCGATTCGCATTTTTCGCGATCTGCGGGAGGCGACACACCGCGAAGCGCTACTCGATCCCCAATTTTTTGATGCGATACCGTAGAGCGCGAAAGGACATTCCCAGCATCTTCGCGGCCGCGGTTTTGTTGTATCGAGTTTTTTCCATAGCCTTCAGAATCGCATCGCGCTCTACGTCCTCGAGGTGATCCCCAAGCCCACCCGCCGGTGCTTCAACAGGCGCGGCGGCGTCGGACGGCGACCTCAAGTGAATGTCTCCCGCACCGATTTCCCCGCACGTACTGAGGGTAATTGCCCTCTCGAGGATGTTCTCGAGCTCGCGAACATTGCCGGGAAAAGAATACGATTCCAGCGCGGCCAACGCATCCTTGCCGAGACTGGGCGGGGCAATTTTCATGCGCCGCCCGAGTCGCCGAAGCACCGCGTCAGCCAGTTCGGCGACATCCTGCGGGCGTTCGCGTAGTGAGGGCACTCGGAGCTCGATCACGTTCACCCGGTAGTAAAGATCCTCCCGAAACTTTCCCTCCACCACCAGCTTCGACAAATTCCGGTGCGTCGCCGAAAGAACGCGCACGTCCACGCCAATCTCCAGCTGTTCACCGACGGGCCTTACCGATTTCTCCTGTATCACCCTCAATAGCTTCACTTGCATATGCAATGGGAGGTCGGCGATCTCATCGAGGAACAGCGTGCCGCCCTCGGCAGCCTGGATCAACCCTTTCTTGTCACTTACCGCGCCGGTGAAGCTGCCCCGCTTGTGCCCGAACAGCTCGCTCTCCATCAGCTCGGTGGGAATGGCCCCGCAGTTCACGGGCACGAAGGGACCGTCGCGTCGCGGTCCCGATTCGTGTATGAGCTTCGCTACGAGCTCCTTGCCGGTTCCGGATTCCCCGTAAATATGCACCGGCGCTTGGCTGCGTGCGACGCGCCCGATCAGCTCACGCAGGCCTTGCATGGCCTCTGATATACCAAGCAAGCGCGGACCAAAGATGTTGGTGTCCGCTTCGCTCGTTCCTGATAGCTTGATGGCGCTTGCCACGAGCTTGCGCAGCCCCGCGAGATCCAGCGGCTTGGATACGAAATCGAATGCACCGAGCTTGAGCGCGCGTACGGCGGTTTCCATGCTGCCGTGCGCGGTTATCACCGCCACCGGCACGGTGGGAGAGTATTGCTGAATCCACTTGACCAATTCCAGGCCATCCCCGTCTGGCAGCTGCATGTCGGTCAGGCACAGGTCGAATCGGTCCGCCTTCAGCAGTCGCTGCGCTGCGCTTAGACTGTTGGCCGCCCGTGGATCCAAATCCATCCGCTGCAATGTGATGGATAACAGCTCACACAGGTCGGGCTCGTCGTCGACTACCAGGATGGTGGGTTTTGCCATTAACCTATTGTAGCGGCAACGTTCTGCTTTGACGTAGTGCCCGTCGCTAAAGCGGGGCTGCCGCACGTCGCACGCGGCGGCAGTCGTAGAGATACCAGCCCTTCCAGGCGCCGGCACCGGTATGGGGCTGCGGATCGAACCCTATATTCCCCGGCGAGATGACAAAGCCGAGAACCGGGTCGCGGCAGACAGACTCGAGCGCGGCCGCCGTCAGTGGGGGAGGGGCGTGCTTTGCGCCTGGCCGCGAGGCGCTTTCCTCGAGCCTGGTACGTATCTTCCAGTTCGGACTCATCAGCGGCAGGAGGACCTGCGAGCGGCGCTCGACCTCGAGCGCGGTCGCGCGGGAAAAAACCACGCCGGCCGATTGATCAACCGAGAGATAATTTGGCCGACCGAGGGTAAACCAGACGAAGCCGCCGACGTCGCGCTCCGGCGCCACCAGAACCGTGCTGGTCGGCGGGATGACATTTGTCCACGCCGTGAATTCCCCGATTTGGGCCGGAGAGTCGAGCAAGTGGCTCTCCGTAAACGACGATGGCGCTACGGCGACAGCGAGCAACAGGGTGATGGCGACCGCAATTGTAGGACTCCAAACAGCTCTGCTGTTCCGCTGCAATCGCCAGACGACGCCCAATACGATCAGGGCTGGAATCTTCAGTGAGAAGATCTGCCTCAGTTCCTCCGCCGCAGGGGATGAGGTCGCGACGATCGTCCACGACTTGGCGGCGGCCCATCCCAGCATGGCTACACCCGAAGCCACGGCCATCCAGCGAAAGAAAAGGGAGCCGCGCGGGCCGATCTGCGGTTGCAGGAGCCAGATGGCGAGCGCCAGCGCAACAGGCGCAGCACTGCCGGAAAGTGCCCAACCCCAGATTAGCAGGATGGCGCAGAACGGACCGCATTTGGGGTCGCGCCAGACGATCGAGGCCGTCTTCGGCAGGGTCACAATGCCAATGAAGCCCGGGACCCAGATCCATCGCCACGTTTGGCCCTGGACGAGCAAGGCCAATGGATCCAAGCAGCTCGACGTGAGCGCGATACCCAATCCCGTCGCGCCAATGAGTGCAGCATTCCGGCACAATTTGCGTGTCCGCTCATCCGGAAGGACCAGCGAGGCGAACGCTGCGTACAGCAGCGGCCTGATATTCAAACTCCAATCGTGTGCCTTCCAGAGTTGCACGAAGAGGAATTGAGAGCGCTCCCGCACGACGTGCAGCCAGGCCTCGTCCATGACAACAGACCAATGTGACCCGATGCCGAGATGCGAGGCGGCCATTGCGAGGCACCAAGCAATGAGAATGCCGGCGCTTGCGCCGGCAACGCTAACCTGGATGGGAATTCCCGAGCAAATAAGCAGAAGAAAAGCCGGTAGTGCCATCAGCGGGTGAACGAGCAGCGCCGCTCCGCCGATCACCAGGGAAAGTCGCCGCCTACCTCGAAAATGGCAAGCGAGCGCGGTCACGACGAGGGCTTCGGCCGGTAAGCGTGCTGTCAAAAATTTTTCGATGAAGGAGAACACTCCCGCGGCGCCGTAATCCGTTGGCAGGATCAAGATCAGCGCCGCGGCCCACCAAGCAAACTCCCGGCCAAACAATGCACTTACGAGGCTCCACGCGGCCGCCAGCAACCAGATGGTGAATGTCAGAGTCAGCAACCGAGCGGCACACTCCAGGCCCAGCCAGCGGATGAAACAGGCATACACGGGTGAGAACACCGTGAATTGGTCTTGCGAGGTGTTTTGGAGATAGAGATCCGCAGCGAGTTGTGGATGAATTCTCGCCAGCGCTTGGAATGCATAGATCTGCCCGTCGCCCGTCAGGCCATGATAGCCCTGCAGGAGAAGCCAGAGGGCTATAAGCAGACAGGTTGGCGCGAGATGATTGCTCAGCCGTTGGAGGATTCGCGAACTGTGCATGCGGAGTGAGCCGCCGGGTTGATCGTATTTGCCGTTACTACGATGCCGGGGTCCATCTTGCGAGGGCTACTCTTCCCATCTCTGCGGGTCGCTGAAAATTACCCGAAAGATGCTGCCGCCCCCCGCGCGAGGCTCGTAGAGCAGGACGGCGCGGTTCAATTGACAAAGCTCTCGGGAAATAAAAAGTCCGAGGCCCGTGCCGCCCTTTCGGCCCGTAAAGAACGGCTCGAACAGACGGTCGGCGGCGCTCGGTTCGATACCCGACCCTCGGTCCGCCACTTCAAGATAAGGGCGGGTACTCGGGAGCAGCCTGCCGAGCCTGATCTCTGCTCTTATGCCGCCAGGCGGTTCGGCGTGCTTGATCGCGTTGTCGCACAGGTTCCAGACCACTTGATGAAGATGACTGGGGTCGAAGCGAACCTCCAAGTCGTCCAAGGCTTCATGCACTTCGATGTGCTCGGCCGGAACCTGCATCGTCTGAAAGAACTCTGGAAGGAAGTCATCGAGCCAGCTCCCCAGGGAAAGCCGGGTGGGCTTCGTCGCTTCGCGCCGCGAAAGTTGCAAGACGTTGTTGATGATGCTGCTGACCCTTTCTGAGTTGTTGCGGATGATATCCGTCAATCGGCGATCGTCGGCGCCCAATTTGGGGCTCTCAGCGAGCAACTGGCCCGCGTGGCTCATTGCGCCCACCGGATTTCGGATCTCGTGCGCGATGCTGGCGGAGAGTCGACCTAGCGCCGCGAGCTTGCTCTGCTGAACGCGCTCCGCCATCAGACTGGTGTCCTCCAAGAAGATCAAGGTAGGGCCAGGTGCGGATCCTCCCAACGGCGCGAAATGCGGTTGGATCATTCGAGCGCCGTCGGCGGCGACGAAGCTCGAGGGAGAGTCCTCGCGCTCTTTGAACTGGCGCCAGGTGCTCAGTGAGTAGAGCAGCCGGGGGGAAACTTCGCCCACTAACGCCCCGGGGATCGCATGAGTGTCACCGAGAATCTCCGCCGCCGACTCGTTGATCAGTCGAATTTTGTCGCCCGCATCGACCACCAAGAGGCTCTCGCGCAAGTGCTGCACGATGTACTGGGATAACTCGGCCATATTGGCCAGATCGAGGTCTTTTTGGCGGACCAGATCTTCGCTTTCGCGCATACGGGTCGCAAGAACACTCGCGGACGCTGCAATGGTGAACAACACCAGCCCGAGAAAACCGGCGGTGGCATAGATGTTGATGTCCACGTGACCGGTGAGCTGCTGCCATATCGTATGAAGCAATACTGCTATTGCGGCGACGGCAGCAAGGAACAGCGCACTACGCGGCGGGAGCAGGAAAGCCAGGCCGCCGACGGGCACGAACAGCAGCGAACCAAGGCCGCTCGAAATGCCGCCGCAGGCGTGGAGCAGCAGCATCAAACAGGTTATATCGATGGTTGCCTGAACAACGGTTTGAAGATGAGCCGTAAGCAGTCGCCTTCTGACCAGCACGATGCTGAACAGCCCGAAGCACAGGTAGAAGACGGCGACCGAAAAGAAGAGTTGAGGGGACTCCACGGGCAACCCGCGAGAGCCTCCCAGGGAGTGGAGAACGAGCAAAACCAGCGGCACCAGGACCCTGTACAGGTTCAGGATCCCCAGTACGCGCCAGTTGAACCCGATTTTAGGGAGATTGGCGGGCGATGTGCGGTTTAAGGCGTTCACTTGTGCGAAATGTGAGACATCCGATGGGCTTTGCTCCTTTCGCTAGCTTAATTCAAAATACCGCCCCCGATGCGACCGGCTCCACAAGTGAAGGACGGTGTTTTGCGCGCGGGACTCGCGTTGATCACATTCATCTCATCAAGGTTTCGTCGTGCCAGCTGACAAGCCAGCCAAAGTTGTCGCAATTGCGGGGGCAGGCCCAGCCGGTTTGACCGCTGCGCTCGAATTGATGCGACGTTCCGACGTCCTTCCCATGGTATTCGAGGCAGATGGCCAGGTGGGCGGAATATCAAAGACTGTTAATTATCGTGGCAACCGCATGGATCTGGGGGGGCACCGATTCTTCTCGAAATCCGATTGGGTAATGCGCTGGTGGCAGGATATTTTGCCGGTTGCCGCGGACCTCACCGATTCGACCACGCCACTGCGCACGACCTATCAGGGGCAATCGAAGGAGTTCATGCCGGGCATCCACGCGTCCGCGTCGTCCGACGCGGTCATGTTGGTTCGACGGCGGCTGTCGCGCATTTTCTATCGCCGCCGCTTTTTCGATTACCCCTTGAAACTGAGCGCCAGCACGCTCAGGAGCATGGGTGCCGCCGAGACATTCAAAATAGGCTTGAGCTATGGGCGAGCCCGCATGGCGCGCATTCGACCGGAGAAGTCGCTGGAGGATTTTCTGATCAATCGCTTTGGCTATCGGCTCTACCGAACGTTCTTCAAGGACTACACCGAAAAAGTATGGGGCGTGCCTTGCAGCGGAATCTCGGCGGAGTGGGGAGTTCAGCGCATCCGAGGTTTGTCCATCACCAAGGCGCTCGCCCATGCGGTGACGACTCCGTTTCGGAGCTCCGGCACCGCTCAGAAGCGGACGGAAACCAGTCTAATAGAGAGGTTCCTCTATCCGACATTCGGGCCCGGCCAAATGTGGGAAGAGGTGGCGCGCCGGATAGCGCAGCTCGGGGGTCATATTCATCTCAACCATCGAGTGGTTGGGGTCGAGCGGGACGACTTCCGGATCACTGCCATTCGCGTCAGAGACGAAGGTACGGGCCTGGTTCGCCTGGCGCCGTGTGATCATTTGATTTCCACCATGCCGGTTCGGGATCTGACGGGATTTTTGGATGCCGCGGACGAGGACGTCGCCAGAATCGCCCGCAATCTACCCTACCGGGATTTCATGACCGTCGGACTGCTGGTTCGACGCATGGTCGGTACGGGGCAACATGCCGCACCCGGCAATGGCATGCCCCCGGACAATTGGATTTATATCCAGGAGCCCGACGTCAAAATCGGACGGCTGCAGGTATTCAATAATTGGAGCCCGGCGATGGTCGCCGATCCAAATACCATTTGGTTGGGTCTCGAGTATTTCTGTACGGAAGGTGATGAGCTTTGGGCCATGAACGATTCCGGATTCATAGAATTCGCGGCCGGTGAACTGGAAAAGATCGGTTTGATCCATCGGCGAGACGTCGTCGGTGGGACCCTGGTGCGGGTGCATAAGGCTTACCCTGCTTATTTCGGCTCGTATGGTGAATTGGGCAGAGTTCGGAAGTTCTTGGATCAATTTTCGAATCTCTATCCGGTCGGCCGCAACGGGATGCACCGGTACAACAACCAGGATCATTCGATGCTTGCGGCAAAACTTGCGGTCGATTCGATCCTCGACCACGGCAAAGGCAAAGAGCGGATGTGGGACGTTAACACGGAAGACGATTATCACGAGGCGACCAAATAACCCCCCCCCCATTCCCGGGCATCGAGCGGGTGAGCGCCTGTTTTGCACGTTGCCCTCGAGTAATTCAGAATAGCGGCCCCGATGTGGGACGGCTTAGCCCTGGCGGATGATTATCTACCCACAGGAACCTGACACAGGGGATTGATGAGTACTCCGCATGTACTGCGCTGCGTGATGGCGCAGCTCAACCTGCTGGTCGGCGATGTCGAGGGCAACACCTCGCGAATCATTGCGGCTGCGACTCAGGCTCGCGAGCAGCTGGGCGCGGACGTGGTCATGGTGCCGGAACTTGCGGTATCCGGTTATCCGCCGGAGGACCTCCTGTTCCACTCGGGCATGCGCGCCCAGGTCGCCCGCTCCATCGGCCGCCTGAAGGCGGAGGTGCGGGGGGTCACCCTGATCGCGGGCTATCCGGAGTACGACGGCGATCGCATCTTCAATTCGGCCCTGGTTTTGCGAGATGGCGCCGTGCTGGCCAACCACCGCAAGGCCTGTCTTCCCAACTACCGGGTTTTCGACGAGAAGCGCTATTTTACCCCGGGCACGAAGCCCACGGTGGTGGAGCTGAACGGCATCAAGACGGGCATCCTGGTGTGCGAGGATATCTGGGAGCCCGAGCCCGCCGGCCAGGCGCGCGGGGCCGGCGCCCAGGTGCTGCTGGTGATCAACGCCTCCCCTTACGAGGTCAACAAGCAGCGCCAGCGGGAGAACGAAGTCGCGAGAGCGCGGGTCACCGAAACCGGTGCTCCGCTGGTTTTCGTCAATCTGATCGGCGGCCAGGACGAACTGGTGTTCGACGGTAATTCCTTCGTAATGGACGCGCTTGGTAAGGTTACCTCGCGGGCGCCCGCGTTCACCCAAGATCTGTATCCGGTGGATTTGACGCTCGGGGCCGACGGCGTGGTGCGGCCATCCCCAGGCGAACTCACTCCCCTTCAGGACGAGGAGGAGAGCGTCTACGGTGCCCTGGTGCAGGGCACCCGCGACTACGTCGACAAGCACCGCTTTCCAGGCGCGGTGCTCGGCCTGTCGGGCGGGGTCGATTCTGCGCTGACGCTCTGCATCGCGGTCGATGCGCTCGGCTCCGAGCGCGTGCATTCGGTGGCCATGCCTTCGCGCTATACCTCGCAGATGAGCAAGGACGATGCGGCGGCGCAGGCCTCCTTGCTTGGGGTGACGCACAGCGAGATCTCGATCGAGGGCATGTTCGAGGCCACCCTGAAGGCGCTCAAGGACGAGTTTGCGGGACGTCCCGCGGACACTGCAGAAGAGAATATACAGTCCCGCTGCCGGGGCGTGCTGCTCATGGGCATCTCGAACAAGACGGGCCGGATGCTGCTCACCACCGGCAACAAGAGCGAGATGGCGGTCGGCTACGCGACCCTGTACGGCGATATGGCCGGAGGGTTCGCGCCCATCAAGGATTGCAGCAAGCTCTTGGTCTACCGCCTGTGTGCGTGGCGGAACGCGCAATCCCGGGTCATCCCCGCGCGCGTCATCGAGCGTCCGCCGTCGGCCGAACTTCGACCCGACCAGAAGGACACCGACAGCTTGCCGCCCTACGAAGTGCTGGATCCCATCCTGGAGGCCTTCATCGAAGAGGATCTATCCGTCGACCAGATCGCAGCGCGCGGTTTCGACCGCAACGTGGTCGGACGGATTCTCGATCTGGTGAAGCGCAACGAATACAAGCGGCGTCAAGCACCGCCCGGCGTGCGGGTGAGCGGCCGCGCCTTTGGCCGCGATTGGCGCTACCCGATAACGAACGGATACCAGACCTCGCGATAACGCGGGGCGGCCGGCCGCGCCGCGCGGCCGATGGCCGCTACAGAATCCGCCTCCACCAAGCCTTCTTCCCATCGACATCCCGGGCGTTCCCCGGGTAATTGTCGACGTACACCGACTCCGCATTCTTCGCGAGATCGGTCATGCCGAGCGCGGTGTAGGCCTGCACCAGGATCTTCATCGAGCCCCGCACGGCCGGGGCGCCATCGTAGTTCTCGATGCAGAATTTCGCGCGGTTGAGCGCGCCGACGTAGGCGCCGCGCCGCATGTAATAACTCGCCACATACAGCTCGAAGTCGGCGAGCCGATTGCGCAGGAAGATCATCCGCTGGCGGGCATCGCCCACATACTGGCTGTGCGGGTATTTCTTGATCAGATCGTCGAAGGCGTCGAAGGATTTCTTGGAGTTGACCGGCGGCCGGCGCGACAGGTCGACGTGGAACCAGCGCTCGACGAAATTCGCCTGGCGCTCGAAATAGATCAGGCCCTTCATGTAGTAGGCGTAGTCCACCCGGGGGTTGGTCGGATTTTCGCGGATGAAGGTATCCGCGGCGTCCACCGCGGGATCGACCTCCCGATTCTTGTAATAGGCGTAAATCAGGTCGATCTGCGCCTGGCGCGCGGGCTCGGAGAAGGGGAACCGCGACTGCAGGTTCTCGAGCTGCTTGATCGCCTGGGCGTAGCTCGAATCCCTCATGCTCTTCTGGGCTCGGGCATACAGCACTTCCGGCCCGGATTTGGCGTCGTCGACCCGATGGCTATGACAGCCGGCGGCCAGCAGGGCGAGCCCTACGATGAGCGCGATGGCCCGGCCGGGCCGGCCCCGCCAGGTCGGCAATACAAGATGACGCAGTCTCACATCCGATTCCTTACAATGGGGGCGATTTCCAAGACGCGCGGCAGTATACCCGATGCCCCGCCGCTAGCTTCGAGTGCCCCATGAGCGCAGAGTTCCGAGTCATCGAGCTGCAAATTCCCCAGGAATTGAGCGGTTTTCGGCTGGACAGCGCGCTCGCCCGGATGCTCCCCGAACATTCCCGCACCCGCATCAAGGGCTGGATCGAGGCGGGCGGGGTACAGATCGGGCGGCTTCCCTGCAAGCCCCGGGATGTGGTGAGCGCCGGATCGCGCGTGCAGGTGCGGATGTCGGCCGAGCCCGTATCCGCGGCCGTCTTGCCGGAGTCGATCGCTCTCACCATCGTGCACGAAGACCGCGACTTGCTGGTGGTCGACAAGCCGGTCGGGTTGGTGGTCCATCCCGGAGCCGGCAATCCGCGGCACACGCTGCAAAATGCGCTGTTGGGGTGGGACCCGCGCCTCGCCTCGCTCCCCAGAGCCGGCATCATCCATCGGCTCGACAAGGACACGAGCGGGCTGTTGATGGTCGCCCGCACGCCGGAGGCGCACACGGTACTGACCCGCGAGCTGATGGCGCGGTCGGTCTCCCGGGAATATCTCGCGGTCTGCGTCGGCGTCATGACATCGGGGGGGACCATCGATCAGCCCATCGGGCGGCATCGCAGCGACCGGCTGCGCATGGCGGTGCGCAGCGATGGGCGGCCCGCCACGACGCACTATCGCGTGCTCGAGCGCTATCGTGCCCATAGCTACCTGAGCGTGCGCCTGACGACGGGGAGAACTCACCAGATCCGTCTGCACCTCGCGCACTTGAAATACCCGATCGTGGGGGATCCGGTTTACGGCGGCCGGTTTGGCCGCCCGCGCGGCGCAAGTGAGGAGCTCGCCCAGAGTTTGCGCGCCTTCGGTCATCAGGCGCTGCACGCCGCCAGACTGGCTTTCGACCATCCGCGCAGCGGCAAGCGAGTGACCGTGGAGACGCCGGTCCCCGCGGACTTTGCCGGGCTGCTCGAGGTGCTGCGCAGCGACGCCCGCGAGGCATTGCGGCAGTCGGCAGCGAGTCCTGCGGGCCGCTCGAGGCGGGTCTGATGCCGGTGGCGTGGCTCAGCCCCTGCTGGCCGGCCCCGCCCGCCGTCCGGGCACTCTCCACGCTGCGCGGAAGCGGAGTCAGCACCGGCCGATATGCCTCGCTGAATCTCGGCGACCATGTTCGGGATGCGCCGGAGGCGGTCGCGGAGAATCGCCGCCGTTTGCGCGTCGCTGCGGGGCTGCCCGCCGAGCCGATCTGGCTCGCTCAGGTGCACGGTGCGGGAATTGCCGACTTGGATGCCCTGCCGGAGGATCCCGCGCGAGCCGCGCCGGCGGCGGATGGCGCGGTGACTCGCGTCCCGGGCCGCATCTGCGCGATTCTCACCGCAGACTGCCTGCCGGTGATCTTCGCATCCGAGGCGGGGGATGCGGTTGCCGCCGCGCATGCCGGCTGGCGCGGCCTTGCGGGCGGCGTGATCGAGGCCGCTGTGACGGCCCTGGGCGTAGCCCCCACTGCGCTGCTCGCGTGGCTGGGCCCGGCCATTGGGCCCCGGCATTTCGAGGTGGGAACCGAGGTCCGGGACGAGCTGGTCCGAGACGACCCGGACGCTCGCACGGCATTCGTGCCGAATGCCCGCGGCCGATTCATGGCCGACCTTCCGCGACTCGCGCGCCGCCGGCTCGAGCGTTTGGGCGTCACCCGGATATACGGGGGCGACGAATGCACCCACGGGCAGGCCGAGCGCTATTTTTCCCACCGCCGCGACGGTGAGACCGGCCGGCAGGCCACCCTGGTGTGGCTGGATCCCGCATCTAAGTAGAAATCCCGTTGAATTGATGAGTGCAACCCCCACTTAATGGGCATTCCGATCGATTCAGAGGGATAGATTCATGCGAATGGACAAGCTGACCACCAAATTCCAGGGCGCTCTGGCGGACGCGCAGTCGCTTGCCGTGGGGCGCGATAACCAATACATCGAGCCCGTGCACCTGATGGCGGCGCTGCTCGACCAACAGGGCGGGACCGCCCGTCCGCTCTTGGAAAAGGCGGGTGCCAATGTGGCGAAACTCCGCTCCGAGCTGTCAACCGCGCTGGATCGTCTGCCCAAGGTCGAAGGGTCGGGGGGCGAGGTGCTGCTCGGCAACGAGCTGAACAAACTTCTGAATGTCACGGACAAGCTGGCTCAGCAGCGCAGTGATCAATTCATCTCGAGCGAACTGTTCGTGCTCGCGGCCTGCGACGATCGGGGCGAGCTCGGCCGCATCCTGAAGACTTGCGGAGTGACCAAGGCTGCGCTCGACAAGTCCATCGAGGAGGTGCGGGGGGGCGCCAAGGTGGACGATGCGGGCGCGGAGGAGAACCGCCAGGCGCTCGAGAAATACAGCATTGATCTCACCGAGCGCGCGACCCAGGGCAAGCTCGATCCGGTGATCGGCCGCGACGATGAGATCCGCCGCACCATCCAGGTCTTGCAGCGCCGGACCAAGAACAATCCCGTGCTCATCGGCGAGCCCGGTGTCGGCAAGACGGCCATCGTCGAAGGTCTCGCGCAGCGAATCATCAACGGCGAAGTGCCCGAGGGTCT
>Ga0182016_10002715_pt1 | contig 20554 bp, 19 predicted proteins | sample 712S2MmetaG_FD_120491 | JGI IMG/M metagenome (GOLD analysis project Ga0182016, IMG submission 120491) | Permafrost microbial communities from Stordalen Mire, Sweden - 712S2M metaG | ecosystem: Environmental > Terrestrial > Soil > Wetlands > Permafrost | place: Sweden: Stordalen | collected... | reverse complement strand
GAGCATTGAGTTTTGGACGTCCAGAACCGTACCAAATTCGCGTGTTTAGCATGCTTGCGTCGCCGGGACCATTCGGTGATTTTATGGCTGCCATGCTGTTAGTGGCGTTGCCGCAACTATCGATTCGTCGACCCTGGCTACTTATGCAGCTACCGGTTTGGGTTGCCGCTTTTGGCCTGTCCCTCGATCGTTCGGGTTGGTTGGTTTTTGCCCTGGGTTTCGCTATTTATATTGCGCTTACACCTCGTCGACTTAGTCTTTTGGTTGGGGCTGGCGTAAGCGCGGTCCTCGTCATTGGGTTTTACTCACTTCTTCCGGCGATGACCGGGAACGATGCGGTACTGACGAGTTTAAATAATCGGCTCGCAACGTTTTCTGATATCGATCGGGATCGGTCCGAAAACGATCGGGAGTATTTGTATAATGTAAGTCGAGGAATGATTGCGGATGCACCCTTCGGACAAGGATTAGGAATTTTTGGCACTGCGACGAAAATCGGGAATCCACCAACTAATTTGTATATCGATAGCGGTCTTATCTCACGTTATATTGAGTTGGGTCCTCCAGGATTCGCTCTTTTTCTTGGTGCTTTTGGAGTTTTAGGAGCAGGCCTGCTAGTAGTTTGGAAAGACGGCGCTCGTATGCGAGATGCTGTTCGTCAAGAGGTTTCAGCTATGGCTTTTGCGATCATGGTTTCATTGTTCGCGTTTCAAGTCTCCGGGGAAATTGGGGGACTTCTTATGTTGACGATATGGTTGACGGTAGGTCTGATACTGCGAGGAAAATCTCAGCTCGAAGTGCCTGTTGTTACAACGGCGTCGTTATTGCCCGCCCCAATCACCGCAAGAGTTGTTTCATGAACATTGGATGCATGGTTTGAGCATGGATACCCCCGATCAATTATGCGGCGCGTCAGATTTGTCTACAGACAATGTCGATGCCGCGTTAGCGTTAGAGCAAGTGAAGGGAGTCCCGACACCGGATAATGCGCCACATCGTGACGGATCAGCATCGTGGGCAGTTCTGAAAACATTTGCCTTTCGTGTAATGATGTTGGTAGTCAATTTTGGAACAGGAGTCACGGTCGCGAGAACGCTCGCTCCCTTAGGACGTGGCGAGCAAACGGCTCTGGCGCTATGGCCACTTTTACTGCCAAGTTTAGCTACTCTCGGCCTTCCTCTAGCAATTATCTACAACTCTCGCCGCCGTCCCGATGATGCAGGACGATTCTATTTCGTCGGCGTCATCACCATGATTGTCACAGGATGTTTTGTGGCACTAGTAGGTGCGATTGCAATGCCATATATTTTGCGAGGATACGATCCGCTTTTGGTGCGGTATGCGCAATGGTTCATGCTATTCGCTCCTCAAGTTCTCACGCAATTAGTAATTCGAGCTCATTTTGAAGCAAATGGTGAGTTTACCCGGTCGATTTTGACTCAACTTGTTCCAACTTTTCTTACGTTGGTTGCTCTGCTTATTTTACGGTTTCTCAATTTACTTTCCCCTGTTACCGCGGCCCTCTGCTATCTAGCTCCGCCGTGTTTGGTAACTTTTAGTCTCTTGATACAAACTTGGCCACGTATGGTCCCAGGCTTTGTTTCTTTTCGTGAGGACGTTGCTATATTGCTTACGTATGGCCTACGTTCTTACGGCGCTGACTTGATCAACGCGCTATCAGGACAAATCGATGTAGCAATTATTGTGGCGTTTTTGAATCCGGTCGCCTTGGGATTATACAGTGTAGCGATAAGTATTTCACACTTGCTGTATATCGTTCAGACATCGATCGTAACAGTCTTATTTCCCCATGCGAGTGGGCTTGAAGCCGATGCAGCGATCTCTTTGATTGGTCGAACAGCGCGGTTGTCATTGCTTGTTTCGATAGTGTTTGCTGGCGTGCTGATTGCGGTTGCTCCGCCAGTCTTACCTTTAGTCTATGGGCAAGATTTCCAATCCGCCGTAATGTTAATTCCACTATTGACGATCGAGGCGGTCTTGACGGGGATTTGTTGGGTTCTGGGTACAGCATTTCAGACGACCGGGCGTCCCGTCGTGGTCACGTTAATGCAAACAGGATGGTTTGCATGTGCGCTTGTTTTGTTAGTCGTGCTGGTTCCTCGAATGCAGACGATTGGTGCTGCCGTAGCTTTAATGCTCGCATCACTTTTCCGCTTTATTCTTATGGTAGTATGTTATCGCATAGTGTTGCATCGCAATTTACCACAACTGTTTCCAAATGCGTCAGATGTTGCGTATATTTACGGAAAGATGAAAATACTCGCGTCGCGTCGACGCTCACTTTCGGTTGAGGTTTAGTGAAATAATGCGCTTTGATCACGCACTCCCATCTATATCGCCGACGAGAATTCGTCGTCTAAGGATTGGTTTGATTTGTCTGCATGGAGCGATCAATATCCCTAGTTGGCTTGGGAATGCCGATTCAATCGAGGCGGCACTGGTGCGGCAAGGCGCGGATGTTGTGCGAATCGATCTCAACAACGAACCGCGGTCTTTGCTATACAAAGCCAAGCATGTGGTGCTGAGAAAAATGCTTAAGCAGGGATATTCGCGTCACCGAGAACCGGCTTTGTTGCGTCACTATGGCCGGCTTGTTGCGTCTGCTGCAGCAGCGCGCAAGGTTGACGTTATTCTGGCCCTCACTGCAATGCCAGTGGCAGAGGCAGAGTCGGATATTCCGATTGCGTTTTGGAACGATGCCCCTTTTGCTGGGATGCTAAATTGGTATCCGACGTTTAGTGGTATGGGACAGGGTCCAATTGATCACGGACATGCAATGGAGCGTGGAGCACATCGTCGTTCAGCACTAGCAATATATTCGTCGCGGTGGGCCGCAGATATTGCAGTAAATGCTTACGGAGCAGATCCCAATCGAGTTGCGGTTGTTGCGTTCGGTCCCAATATTCCTGTGATTTGGGATCGCGATTATGTAGTTCAACGTATCGAGGCTCGGTTGCGTCGGCCCTACCGGTTGGTGTGGCTTGGCGTAGAATGGCATCGGAAAGGGGGCGATACAGCGGTAGCAATTGCAAAAGAAATGCATGCAGCAGGGTTGCCCGTTGAGTTGATAATTGCAGGGACGAAACCTCCAGATGGGGTTGCTCGCCTACCTTATGTGACTCTTCGTGGATTTCTAGCAAAAGACGATGTACGGACATTGTTAGATTCGGCAACTTTGCTGGTTTTGCCGTCACGTGCCGATTTGTCGCCGATTGTTTTTAGCGAGGCAAGTGCATTGGGCGTGCCAGTTATCTCTCGACCGATTGGTGGTATTCCTGAAATAATTCATCACGGGCGCAACGGGATGCTTTATGGTGATGATGTTTCGTCCGAAACGATTGCTGCAGAAATCGGCCGTGTTTTGCTAGATCGTAGTGCATATACGAAATTATCACTGAACGCATATATGGAATTTCAAACGCGGTTGAATTGGGATGTTGCAGCGCGCCGTATTTGTGATATGTTGGCGACATTGAGTCGACATAAGGTCGGAGTTTGATGTTGGTTCCGATTTCCGTCGTTATTCCAGCTTTTAATGCTTCCGCATATTTAAAGGCGACGATTATGTCTATTCGTGCGCAGTCAATTCCGGTTGCAGAGATTATTGTCATCAATGATGGTTCGACAGACAATACGGGGGCGATCGCAAAAGAGGCGGGAGTCGTCGTCATTGATCAGGAGAATGCGGGTTTGCCGGCGACACGAAATCGAGGAATTCATGCTGCTAGTCAACCTTGGATTGCACTCGCCGATGCAGATGATCTATGGGAGCCAGACAAAATCGAGCGGCAATGGCGGTCGCTGCAACTGGTACCCGAGGCCGCTTTTTCGTTTAGTGATTTTTCTCAGTTCAATGATCGTGGAATAATTAATAGGTCGGTTATTCACGAAGTGCACCAACGTCATTTCCGTGGTGTTGCTCGATCACCGCTGGGGAATGAGGCGTTTCTCTGTGATTCGGTCACCTTGGGTACGGCGATGCTTAAGCAAAACCCGTTTTGTCCTTCTTCTCTTATGGTTCGCAGGGATACGGCAGTGTATTTGGGTGGATATGACTCAAGTTTACTTGCGGGGGAAGATTATGATTTCGTATTACGTCTAACACGGGATCACGTGGGAACATATATCGATGTTCCGCTTGTGCGGTACCGACGACACCCAACAGCAATGACGAGCAATATTCCTCGGATGCGTGAAGCAATGGTTGATGTGGCTTTGCGCATCACGAGGCATTCCAAAGAGTATTCTCCAGACACTTCGGAGTACTTTCGTCGTCGAATGTCTTTGTATTTGCTTAAATGCGGATTTGCGCATATACGATATGGAGATCAAGCGGCGGCTCGGATATGGCTGCAAAAGAGCTTGAACGAGAAGATTACGTTTTCTGCGGTGGCGTTATACCCCGTAACTTTTCTAGTAGAACGCGGATTTGGTCGTTATCTACGCGATGCGATTGTACAACTATCTGGGCGAGAGGCGTTTAAATCGGCAGGACACTCTAATTCGGCGGTATCATTGTGATTGCAGTTCGTCATCTTTTTGCGTCGCTTTATGTCGGTTTGCTTCGATTTATCCCAACTGAAGCACGTTCTTTTCGACAGATATTATTACGTTTGTCAGGGGTCAAATGTAGTGGGATGATTGAAACTCAGGGGTCTCAATTTATTCAGTGCCCGGAAATGTTAGTGATAGGCAATGGATCGATCATTAGTGGCGAATGCTTGTTCGAAAGTCGAGGCGGAATCGTGATCGGCGAAAACGTGCTGATTGGGCCACGAGTGATTGTGCTTACGTCCAATCATCGGGTAGGTGAGGAACAAGTACATGAGTATAAATCTGTGCGTATCGGAAACAGTGTTTGGATAGGAGCGGGAACGACGATTGTGCCTGGTGTTGAAATTGGTGCTGGTGCCGTGATTGGTGCGGGCTCTGTAGTAACGAAGAATGTACCGGCTGGCGTCCGCGTTGCGGGGGTCCCTGCAAAGCCGATCGGCAAAGGATCTCCACAAAATGGGTTAGTTGCTAGTGGCGGACATACTTCCGGAGGTGCAGTATGAGCCAAGTGGTGCGTCAGGGTGCCTCGGATGTATTGGGTAAATTGTTGTCAGGAGTGCCGCTGGGCGCATGGGAACGAGCATTTCCTAAAGATGTTCTTTCGGTCTGTTACCATGTGGTTAGCGATGCGGATATTGCTCATTTGAAGCTTTATCGCTACAAATCCGTGAGTCAATTTGAGGCAGATTTGCGTTTTGCAAAATCACGTTGCATATCATTCGAGGAATTACGATCGGTTCGTTATGGTCACACCATGTATCGGCCGAATCGAATATTTTTTACTTTCGACGATGGTTTAGTGGAATGTTACGACACGATCCGTCCCCTTTTGCTCAAGCACGCTATCGACGCAGCTTTTTTCGTTACTACTGGTTTTCTGGACGACGCTGCAGTTTTTCCCGAGACCGAGCTGTCGCTATGTATTGATGCAATTGAAAAGGCAGACGACGCCCAGTGTGCTGGTGTGCTCGCTGCTGTGTCTACGGGTGTGTCTGATGCTATTCGTGCAGTGGAAAAAATGAAACTTGTTCGGCTGCGCAGAACGTTGACAAAACTGCAAAAGCGCCTCATCCTTTGGTTGTTGGAATTGGATACTAATGACGCATATAAACGGAACCTCGTGTGTCAGATGCTTGGGGTCGATTCGGCTGCCTATGTACAGAAGCGTCCGGTGTTTATGACATCGCAACAGATCGCAACTCTCGCATCTGACGGGTTTACTGTTGGCGCGCATAGCCTTTATCATCGGCCGATGACGCAGTTGACTCAGCCTGAAATGCTCAATGAGATCGTGATGTCTTGCCAGGCGGTACGTGAGATTACTGGTCAAGAACGCGTTTCCTTTGCATTTCCCTACAATGGGCTAACGATTGATCGCCATTTCCTCGCAACGGTCAAACGCGATCATCCGTATATCGATTTATTCTTCGATTCGGGTATGCTTCGGGCAGAACCATCATTTGTCGTAAATCGTGTTTTTGCGGACGACCCGATGGGTCAAGAGACGACGCTGGATTATGTACTATCGCGGGCATGGGCAAAACCGACTTCTTGGTATGCTATGCGTTCTGCTGTGTTGCCGGCAGTTGCGTTTGATGCACCAAAACGTGAATTAAATATTACGGGTGTGCCGATTTCTGTGGTGATCCCGGCATATAATGCGGCGCAGTTCCTAGAGGAGACTATTCAATCGATTCAGGCCCAGACCTTAAGTGTTGCGGAAATTATTGTGGTGAATGATGGTTCATGTGACAACACCAGCGCAATTGCTCGTGCTTTAGGAGTGCGAGTCGTTGATCAAGAGAATGAAGGCTCGTCAAGTGCGCGTAATCGTGGAGCGATCGAAGCCACACAGCCATGGATCGCTTTTGCCGATGCTGATGATCCGTGGGAACCAGACAAAATTGAGCGTCAATGGCAATCGCTAGAACGTGCGCCAAGTGCGGTATTTTCTTTTACGGATTGTTCGCAGTTTAATGAATTCGGAGTGATCAACAAGTCTGTCATGCACGAGGTACATCGCCATTTTATTCAGGTTGGGGTACCGCTCGGTGACGATTCATTGCTGTGCGATAGGTCGAGTTTAGATAGGGCGCTTTTGGTGCATAATATTTTTTGCCATTCGGCGTTGATTGTGAAAACAGACACGGTTCGGTTTCTCGGATATGACCAAAATCTACTTGGAGCCGAAGATTATGATTTCGTTTTGCGTTTGATGCGCGAAAATGTCGGGACGTATGTAGATGTTCCCTTGGTGCATTATCGGCGTCACTCGATGGCGCAAACTAGTAGTATTCCTAAAGTTTGGGAAGGCGTAGCTGCAGTGGCGCGTCGCGCTATCGTAAAGCCTCACGAATATTCTTCCGAGGCATCCGAGCATTTTACTCGAACGTTGGCTTATTATTTGTTTCGTTGTGGCTTTGCTCATTTCCGCTATGGTGATCAAACGCAGGCGCGAAACTGGCTTCGACAAAGTTTTCGAGAACGCATTACAGGGGTTGCCTTGATATTGTATCCGCTAACTTATGTATTGGACAATTCTTTTGGACGGCGGTTTCGGGACGTTTTGGTTACGATAACGTGCTGTGAAGCGTTTAAGAGCCGCTCTATTAAGCGGATGTTGCTCTCAATTGTTGCGACTAACAAGGCGGCGTGGTGAATCAGCTTGGCGCGCTTACTCGAAGGGCTCTTGTGGGTTTGCTGAGATTTCTTCCTTCCGAGCAACCGCAGAAAATCCGTGTGCCATTGCTTCGTTTGGCAGGTGTAACTTTCGATGGGTGGGCAACGATATTTGGGTTTCAAACGATCGACTCGCCGCATATGTTGCGGGTGGGCAAACGTTGTTTTATCAATGCGGAATGCTGGTTCCAAGGCAACGGAGGAATTGAGCTAGGGACTGAGGTTCTCGTGGCTCCACGCGTAACGATTTTGACGTCAATTTATCGGGAGGGTTGCCACTCACTTTGTGCGTCGCAACCTGTGGTGATCGAAGATGGTGCTTGGATCGGTGCAGGATCTACAATTTTTCCGGGAGTTCGCATTGGTCGGGGTGCAATCGTTGCTGCCGGATCATTGGTTCAACAGGATGTTCCCAACGGGGCCTGTTTTGGGGGCGTTCCTGCTGGCATTCTTCATCAACGTTCGGTGATTTCACTTTCTTCTGTGAACAAGAGTATGGTATGATAGGATTTGCGAGTCTGTTGGAAAATAAATCAGAGAAAGTGCCATTATGGTTTTCATCAATCTGTCTTGGAGCTTTACGGTATCTTCCGCTTGCTCACGCGCGAAGATTGAGAGTTTTTTTGTTGCGTTTGGCTGGTGTGAAGTTTGATGGGCCAGTAGAAATTCGGGGGACGCAATTAATCGGCATCCCTGATCGTCTACGGATCGGTGCGGGTGCATTTATTAACGCTGAATGTGTTTTTGAGGGAGACGGGGGTATCGTGATTGGCGCGGGATCTTTATTGGGACCCCGAGTGATGATTTTGACCTCGAATCATCGGGTTGGAACAGATTGGGTTGATGAATGCAAGCCGGTTACGATCGGCGAAGATGTTTGGATTGGAGCGGGGGCGATGATTGTCCCTGGCGTGACGATTGGATCATATGCGGTGATCGGGGCAGGATCGGTTGTAACTAAAGATGTTCCTGTTGGCGCACGGGTTGCAGGTGTGCCGGCGATTGCAATATATGGCAAGCAGGATGCATTGCTCACAGATTGATGGTTACGATGGTCGGGATGTCGGTGACCGAAAGCGATGAAACGGCAGTTTTGGTTGTGACTTTCACGGATGCTAGTGAACCGGTGTTCGTGAAGGTTTGTGCTGTGACGGATACTGGTGCAGATGGAAAGGTGAGGGTAATGGTCTGTGGTTTGATTGTCAGGGGGCTTCCACTGCTGTTGATTGAAGGTACCGCTTGCCATATGACAAGTTCGAATATGCCGGTGTGTTTTTGAAGCAGAAAATTGTTTACATTGGTGAGTGAGCCACCTAAAGCGTACTGCATGGCGCCAGCAGAAAACGTAGAACCCTGATCGGCGAGGGTGGCAATGAGATTTTGGATGGCTGTGTAGGCGGGTTTTGCGGAGTAGCTGTCGTTTACAAGTCCGAGGTAGCATCCATCAATTGAATGTACATCAAGAAGCTCGAACAAGTATGTTTTTGCGATGCCGTTGTTCCAGTTGTTGAGCAGTTCTCGCAGATCATACCGCTCTTGTCCAACGGTTCCCGCGTTCCATTGACAACCACCATTTTGAGATTCGTATCCAGTTTCGGTGACCATGACCGGTTGGTTGGGATTCTCGATATTCGATGCTTGTAGCCAGTAAGAGCCGCTGCAGTTGGCAGATTGAGCCGAGGTGAGACACCCAGCCTCGGGGTAGTGATTAGTACCAGGATAGGAATGAAGATTTCCATCATTTGCATAGGTAGTCAGAGATCCCATCGCCGTCGCATCGCCGATCATATTTGCAAGACCGTTGCAGGCTCCATATGAAGGAGCTAACAAGGGTATGCTTTCAAGTCCATTGGCTTGCATGTACGTAAAAAGGGCTGATTGTTGAGCTTTTGTTTCAGATACCCATGATGCGTTGTTGGTGCAGCCGGCATTGCTCTCGTTAGTGCCTTCGTATGACGCGATATTACTTAGGCCAATTTGTGTTGCGTAGGCATCAGGAGTTGGTGCCCAATTTGCTACAGGAGGGACATATGCGCTAATCGGCCAGATGATATCAAAATGTATTCCGTATGCGGTTAAGTGGGCGAAGTGCCCAGATTGGGTACTATTGGGGCCATCGTCGCGGATGTATCGGATGCCAAGATTTTTGAGAGAAGTTTCTGCTCGTGTTGAATCATACAATGAACCGGTATAGGAGAAATGGGTGTTGACGCCGATCGAACTGACGAACGAGTCGCTCCAGAGGGCCTGTTGCCAGCCGAGTGTAGCTGCGCGTCGAACTTGAAGTGGTTGGGCGGCGCTATTCGCCAAGGGGCTTGGGGTGAGGGCGCTGGTGGTTCCGCTACAGGCACTGATGACGCAAGCGAAAGCCACAGCAATAAGCATAGAGGCCGTATTAGCCAATAGCTTGACAAGGTCCCGTAGTAAGCGAGGCGATAAGATTTTGGCTTGGGGCCAGGTATTGGACACCGAGGTAGAGCGAGTCAGACATAGCGGAAAGTGCAGCATCATATCGTCAACTCAAATCGGTTGATGGGTGAAAATAGCAAACGACGCCGTAATGAAAAAGCAATGTCGACGATTGCGGTATGGTTATGTCGTATCGCAATCTTTACATATGCGCCAAAATTTAGTTCGTTGGCACTCGGAGGGCTATCGTACGACCGGATGATTCTAGTCGTCAACGGACAGGCAAGTTGTTGCAGATGTTGGTGACTACTAAAAGCAGCGTTCGGTTAAGTAGTGTGTATTTAGAAAAGCTATCGCTACTATTCAAAGCTAATAAGAAATGGCTAATTGATCTAGATTACAGAAATTCGAGAGATTGCTTAGCATCTAGGCATTTTAGCAGGTAAAGAAAAAGGCGCACCGCAGAAGCGGCACGCCTTGGAAAGATCGGTTGTCTTGGTTTAGGGGAGGAAATAGCCTGCGGCTGCGGACCGGAGGGTTACGGTGCCGATTGCACAGGTTGTGGACGTCGAGCAGTGGACGCTTGCTGTGCCTATTTGATCGCCGACGTCGATGACCCCATCGCCATTGGCATCATCCCAAACCGCGACGCCGAAGGTGCCGACATTTACTGGAACGTCGGCGATTCGGAATGTTCCGTTCGCGTTCACGGGGACACCGGCAGGGAAGGTCGCGTTAAGGATTTTCGGTTTATTGGTGCCACTCGTGGAGTACGCGAACGCGACCAGTTGATCTGTGCTGGCTTTTTGTGTGCTTGGTCCGCTGTAGGCTCCGGTATCGCGAATAAGCGATGCGAGTGCTCGGTAGGCATTGAGGCGGCCGTGCCCTTGATGAGGGTCGTTGATATTATCGGCGGTACTCTCTATCGCGTAGAGCACTTCGGCAGGGCTTAAAGATCGGTGACCGCCCGCTTCAGCAATCAACATTGCTGCGGTAGCGGAGACTTGAGGTGTTGCCATCGAAGTGCCGTTAAAGAGGGCGGTACATCTGGTGGCGGGGCTAGGCGTTGAGCATTGGTCCGAGGGAAGGTATGCCGTCGAACTAGAGTAGTTGGCGATCCAATGGAGGAGGTCTCCATCATTACAGGTACTCCCTTGGCAGACGGCGTCTCCACCTGGTGCGACGACGGCAAGACTCGGTCCGTACTGTGAGTACGAGGTGACGTACTCGGTAGATCCCGCATAGGTGCCAGTAGCTTGTTGGTCTTGACCAGAATACTGGTCCTTGATTGCGCTTGCACCAACCGCGATTACGCCGGGGTAGGACGCAGGGTAGTCAAGCGTTCCGGGACCGGATCCATCGTCGTTATTGCCTGCGGCAGCGACTACAGTGACGCCTTTGGAAATGGCGTTTTCAATCGCGTTGAACTCGACCGTATCGAACGAAGATGCGCCTAAGCTTAAGCTGATGACGTCGGCACCTTGAGCAATAGCATCACTGATAGCCTGCGCTTCGTCTGCAGTATTTGCACCGATGTTGTTGCCATTGCAATATTGATTTTGACTCGGGAAGATTTTAAAGGCCAGCAGTTGCGCGCCCCAACCGGTACCGACAAATCCGACAGTGTTTTGTTTGGCGATCGCGATGCCGGCAACGTTGGTTCCATGTCCGTTATCATCTTGTGCCGTATTTGGTATAACAACAGTGGTTGCACCGGCCAGGGTGTTACAGCTGGACGAGGTCGAGGTATTGTCGATCGGGGTGACGGCGGTTTCTTGGAAGGCGAGCTGACTCGTTAGGTCGGTATTGTTATCATCGATGCCGGTGTCAATGATTGCTAGTTTGGTGCCGGTGCCAGGATTGTATGACCATGCGTAGTTTGCACCTGTTGCATAGGTATACCATTGGGCGAGCATGTTGAAATTCGGGTCGGTTACGGTTGTTGCAGCGCGGGTGAGGAGATGTCGGCGATGCACAGCAGTTACTTCGGCGACTTCGGGTTGAGCCAAAAGACTTTTCGTGAAGGCGGAGACGTTGACTCCGGCGGGTACGGTGACAATGCGTAATGTATCGGCTGAGGCCGAAAGTGTAGATTGTCCGTGGCTGCCGACTGCGCGTTCGATATCGGCTGGCAAGCGGCCGGAGGTATTGAGGGCTGCGGTGCTTATGCGTACGGCGAGTCGATTGGGATCGATTGTGCTTGTCGTAAAGCGATGTCCCTGCATGAGCCGACGATGAAGTCCTGTTAAATTGAGGCTCTGCGCTACGTTGCTACTGGCTGTTGTTCGATAGATAGATTGAAGACTCGAAACGGCGACTGTTCCCGTAGAATCAGAAGCAGCGTTGTAAAATACGGTATGTGGTCCGTCATAAACTTGCGTGACGGGAACGGTATAGCCAGTACTGAAGACAATAGCGAGAGCATTGATCGAAGTGGTTGGGGAAACTGTCGTCGGTGTTTTGTATGTGTTGCCCCCGAGCGTAAACGATTGACCGCTCGGATTGGAGGTAACGGCATACGAACTGGGCGTGGTGCCGTTGTTGATGAAGCCGCCAGCGCCGCCTCCGCTGCTCTGTTGACCAGGGACATCAATTGTTCCGGCGGTTGGTATGCTGGTGATCGGTGCGGTTGTTGGACTTGTCGGGGTGACGGGGACGCTTCCGCTTCCGCTAGAACCACCACCGCTACAGGCAGAGGCAAAAGTCAGGAGGATGGCGCCGGCGGATATCCGAGCAGCAAACGAAAAACGGGATACCATAATGTCATTTCTTGAAGAGAGTGCAAAGTGGGTGACTCTATTGTCTATCATTTTCGATATTACAGGAAACCGGTATTGGCATATCAAGGCCCTTCTCGCTATGCAATCAACGTGCTTCTAGTTGAGATCGTGGTACTGTTGAATAATGTTAATCTTTTGTGCGTACTATACAATGTACAGCCTATTTGGTCTGATCTGATAGGTTGTTTTGGTTCGCTATGTTTTCGCGCTATATTTCGCGCTATATAAGGAAGAAAGGAGAGCAAAGCAAGAGAGTCCGTTCGCGCTTTAAGCGCGAACGGACTCCGTTGTCTTGAGATGCTATTTGCCGTGAGCGAGCGCAAGAAGGTTGGCCCATTCTGGTGCGATTATGCCGTGGTTGTACCAGAATAGTGAAAGAGATTCGGCTTGTTCTTCAGCTTCGGGACTTTCACGATCGATACCGAGCGCTTCCTGAAGGGCATGCCCAAGCTCGTGAATTATTGTCGATTCGGTTGCTACGTCAATATCGACATCGTACTCTGCAGCGGCACGTTCAATGGCGCGACGGGATATCGCGATATAGGGATGACTGACCGTACCGTCGACGTAGCATCCGACAATACCTCGTCGCAGACCGGTTACGTACGTGCACGTGAAGTCGCGAAATACACCTAGTAAGGGTAGGATTTCTCTGACGTTTTCTTCGCAGGTTCGGAGCAATTCAGCTTGATCTTGGGTGACACGCTCGTCTACGGTGTATTCCCAGTCGAAGCTAAAATCATGGCCGCGTTCGGGATAGAGGTAGTCGTACGGAGTGTTGCTCATAGGTTTTTTAAAATGGGCGTTCTTCGTTGTCGAAGGGTTCTTCGTCAAGGGCTTCGGCGGGAGTACGTCCGCCGGTGCGTGGGCCACTTTCGTTTCCTGCGCGATCGAGCATTTGCATCGTATCTATGACGACTTCCGTCGCTTTGCGCTTGTTTCCGTCTTTGTCGTCAAACGATCGGATCACGAGTCGGCCTTCAACGAGGACGCTCATGCCCTTTTTGAGAAATTTTTCACATGTTTGTGCTAATTTGTAGTTATTGTTGTCCCATGCAACAATATCAACAAACGTGGTTTCGTCTCCGCCTTTGGTGCGTCGATTGACGGCCAAGGCGAATTTTGTCACGGCGGCGCCGGATTGAACGTAGCGGATAGATGGGTCGCGGGTGAGATTCCCGACGAGGATGATGCGGTTGTAGCTGCCTGCCATGATGGCCTCCAAAGAATGATTGTGGTGGTATGTCCGATTCCCGATTCGGACGGTTCGCAGAACCGACCGTCCGAAACGGCGCTTCCCTCGTCCCGCGAAGCGGCCCGGAGGTGCCTCAAATCTCACCTGTAAGCTGTCCTAATTCTTTCTTAATGGCCATAATGACTGCTTTTACATTTTTCGTGTAGGGGGATTGGGGGAGAAAGAGAAGGATAGGGATATTCGCTCGCTACGTAAGTTAGGGAGTGGATTCATCAGAATCGACAAAGTATGTTGCGACGAGCTCTTGGTTTAGATCGATCTTTCGGAGAAATGCGTACAGCATATGGGCCGAGGTTGCCCTTATTATTGCTTGTGGTTTCATTTGCTTTTGCCGGATGCGCCAGCAGCAGTGTATCGAATAAAGCGGCAGTTGTGGCTAATCCCTCTGGGATTGTTGTCCTTACGCCTATGGGTACGGCGGACAAACCGGTGAGTCGGTATATTCTGGGACCGACAACAACGTTTACCTTGGCTGCAAGCGAAGAGGGATACGCAGGGACATTTACTGCACAGAACGTGACTCCAGGTATGACGTCAAATTCGTGTTGGGTTGCCCCACCACAATCCTCAACCGGTATTTTTTTGTTGACGCCGGGCTCGGTTTGTGAAGTGGCAACGGGGGCTTCCGGTTTCACAGAACAGATCAAAGTTTCCGATGCTAATGGAAATGCGGCCACCACTTTTGTGTATGGTCGTTGGGTTGATAGCTCCAACTAGTTCGGCGAAGACGGCTAGCTTGGGCGTGAAAGTTTCGTAAGTGTTTCCTGTGCTGTTGCCATCAATTCGGTTGCGGTATCAACAATAAACATGGCGTCGATGACGATCATGATTGGTTCTTGCTGACCTTGTCGTGTTTCGGGCAACGATCGCGTGTTGCCATATTTGTTGAAATCATCTTCTTCGAGAGCTCGAAAAAGGGCTTTCAGTACGGCACAAAATGTTGATAAGGTTTTGGCAGTGATGGGATTGGTCAGGTTGCCGACCTCATTAGCAAGCGCGAGTAGCGCCGCTTCGCGTTCGATTCCCGATGCGACATCCGGGAACGCATCGTTCAAATTGGCAAGGATTTCAGGATGCTCATCATATTCGAGTATTCTACGCCAGGGAGCTATTGCCGAAGCGAACACGGTGGCATCATCGGAGTCGAAGGTTAGCATGGGGGCGAGAGTCAAAACAAATCTTTCTTATTGCTGAGCGTTCTTGTCTTTGCAGATCGGTATTGATGGGGCTTCACATTAGTTGCTGGCCGAATTCGTGATCTTCGACACGAATTTGATCTTGATGTTATAATTTGGGGCGAACGTAGTTATTACTCAGAAGCTTGCTGGGACTTGGTCTGAAATTGCTGGGAGGGTTTCTTCGATGAGAAGAGAGTGTGGATAGCGTCCGATAAGGACAGCTCGTGCGTGGCTTCCTCCGCCAATACGTTGTGTCACGGTAAATTCGGCGGTCATGGAAGCAATTATGAAAAGACCACGACCGTGTTCGGCTAAGGGATCTGCTGGGAGCCGGCTGAGGTGGCGGAAGCCTACACCGTGATCGAGTACATGTAAGACGGTCTGGAGACCGCTGCGATCAACGATGATATCCACCCTTCCAGGGGCATAGCGGGCGACGTTTCCGCACAGTTCACCAAAGACGATTTCGGCGTTGGCAATATCGTTTTCCGAAAATTTATCAGGTAGCAGGCTCGCGGCAAAGCCTCGACGAGCTTTTCCGGCGGCGAAGCCATTGTTCGATTCGAAGTGCGATCGTGTTAGGTTGCGTTCTACAGCATTGAGATCAATTTTTGCAACGAGGATGGCCACATCGTCGGGGGATCCGTTTGGGATTACGTTGCGACGAATAGTAGCGGCGGGATGGCTTACGCGACTACGACCTAGGCGTAAGATGGTCTGGCGCAATCGCTGGATGCCGTCTAAAATGTTGTGCGTCGCTTCGATGATGCCGTCCGTATAGAGACAAAGCAAATTGCCATGGGCAATCGAGATGGTGGAAGCGTGTCCCTGGTGCCCTTGGCGCAGCCCGATCGGAAGAGTTCGATGATCGAGTTCTCGGATGTCGGTTTTGCCGTCAAGGAGCAGAGGTGGGGGATGGCCGGCTGAGGCATAGGTTAATGTACGATCGACAAGATCGAAGACGCCGACCCAAGCAGTGACGAACGCGTCAGGATATTCGAGACGGAGTGCACGATCTGCGGCATCAAGCATGAGTGCTGGTTCAGCGTGAAGTTGGGCGATACCCCGCATGATTTGCCGAACGACGCCCATGATGACGGCTGCGCCAATTCCGTGTCCGGCGACATCGCCGATTGTCAAAAGCACGCGCCCATCGAGCAGTCTTACTGCATCGTACCAATCCCCGCCAATTTGCTCGTCACTTAGTCCACTTTCGTAGATAGCGTCAAACGTCAATCCTGGGACGATAGGCAATGCAGGCGGAAGAACTGCTTGCTGGAAGAGAGTGGAACGCGTGCGTTCTTCCTCGTAGAGGATAGTCCGCTCTTGGAGGTGTCGATTTAGGCGAGCGTTTACAAATTGCTCACGAAGTATCTGTGCTTTTTCGATTTCGATGTCGGTCCAGGGCTTGCTTCGTCCTCGGACTGTCTCGTGCCAAGAATCAAAGGATGTCCGCGGAGATAAACCATGGTTGGGCATACCGTGATCGATGATTTTTGTGGGGTTGCCCGCCCATACGATTGTTTGGATTGCCTCTTTGCGTAGGACTAGAATATAATCTTCTGTCTTTTCGGTCAAACCAATATATAACGCACCGCTCGCTCGATCGGCGAACGCTGCTGCGTTCGGATCAATAGAGGAAAGCATGGTAGAGCTTGCGATGCCACGGGACGCCTTTTTCCTTAATAGAGCAACTACGGGTTTGATTTGCTCTTGATCGACCACAATTCCAGAGCCGGATGCAATCCCGTCGACTAGGGACATGACACCATCAGCACGTAAAAGTTCGAGTAACGGTGCAGTTTCGAGTGGTTCTCCGCGCCGAGTATTTGCGGCGTTTTCAATCGATGTCATATACGATTCGATTCGTATTCTCGACTTCAATTGATCTTTCAACAATATTTTATCCCCACGCGAGAGTATTTCCGCAGAAACGACTTGAGCTAGAATTCCACAGATAGAACGCGTACTGAAATCTAATCGATGAGGGAGGCTATGATGAGCGGTGATCATACCCCAAAGCTCACCTTTTACGATCAGCGACGCAGTCATGGTTGATCGAACACCCATATTGTGCAAATATTCGATGTGAACTGTGGAGGCACTGCGTAAAAATGAATAAGAAAGATCCAGCGGGCGTCCGCCGTGGGGATCAATTTCCGGAACGATACGAATTGCCGTAGACTCGATGTCTACGATCGAACGCAAAGGGTTGATGAGAAAGAGGCGTCGGGCTTGTGCAGGGATGTCGCTGGCTGGGAAATGATGATCCAGATAAGATGACCATCCATCTCCAATTTCGGCGATTACGTGCCCATCCCAATTTGGTTCGAATCGGTAGACAATCACTCGATCGAAGCCACTCGCTTGTTGAAATTCTTCAGCAGCAACGCGAGCGATAGTTTCGATGTTATGTTGTGCTTCGAGGTTAGCCATTGGGGCGCGTAGGTGTTTAGCAAGGTTGATTGGACCAAGAGAGAATGAGCCGATTTGGGGTTCGAGTTCGAGCACCAAGAGATCAGTATTGCGGTGGGCAACGCAATCAAATCGTTCATGGGCAAGACCCAGACTGAGTGATATGGGATTCTCTCGCATAAGATCGTCGCTTGACAATCGATCGTAAACGTTGCGGAATTGATGAGCACCGAGAAGGCGCTGAAGATTCTGACCGACGATTTCGTGAAGTTCTTTATCTACCAGAGATAAGATGTTCTCGCTTACGTGCCGGACGATAAAGTCCGGCTCGGAAATAGCCACAAGGTAACCATACGATTGAGTATGGGCAATGATCTGGATTGGTTCGCGCGCACAGTTTTCAGCAGCAGTGATTTGTTCAAGGCTGTCGGCGATAAACGTAGATCTCATCCGTACTCGCTTCATAGAATAATCCGGCTGATGCGCTACTTGGATTGGTCAACAGCAAAGACAAAGGCTCGTTTGAGGTAGTAACGCATAGACACCTATTTTCGTGTCGTTCTTAAATGCCTTGTGAGCGTCTCTTGTCTTGCGTTGCTGTATTGGCGCGGATGTTACGCCGCTTTGTCTAGGGTTTCTTCGCTTGGAAGACGGCGCAGATAGAAGTCGGTGCCGATGAATCCGTTTCGGCGATACCAGGCGACGAGTTGGGATTGGTCCAATCCTGGCTTTTCAGCTTCTTTCGTTGATAGGGCCATGAGTTGAAGTTCCAAGGAGACGGCGTCGGCAATTTTTGTGATGTGGTTGAGCATTGTTGAGCCACTGCCCATTTGACGGTGGTTATTCGTTACTTCGAGTTTGGTTAATGAGATGTGATGGTGTTCGAATCTTAACCAGGCGTTCGTATTGCGATGATGCAGTACCAAGTATGGTGCGTCGATGATGGCGGTTAGCCCGTAAGCGATTGCTAACGTATACGCTTGTGCGATTGATGTATGCTTGTCGATCGGAGTTCGTCCGAGACTGGTGGTGAGAGCGAGAAGTGTCATGAACTTTCCTAATATCGGCAGCATCAAAGCAAAACAAGAGCCTCGTGCCGTGAGGCGCGAGGCTCTTGTGAGAATATTTTGTTGGTTAGAAAATCGGGTGTCTTTGGCGCTTAGCGACCAGTGTACGCGCTCAGATCGCCCATGCGGTCGAGTTCTTCGTTGATTTCTTCAAGATCGAACTGATTGAAGTCTTCGTCAAAGAGTGTGGCAAGGTATTCGAGTACGGCAACACGGCCGACAGCGGTTTCCGGAAGTTCCTGGTGCCCGAGCTTGCGGAATCGCAGGTAACACTTTTGGTCTTCTGCCGGCAGATTGCCGATGCCGTTGCCCTGTGGATAATAATCGACGTAGGTTAAAAATGAGGAATGCTTTTGGATAGCATGCTTGAGGGCGAATGCTTCATTTTCATTCATGACGACCGTGGATACGTTGCTTTGGTTCATTAAAGAGAATTTCTCCGTGATTTTGGTTGACTATTGGTGACGAACGTGCGAAGCCCTGGGGAGATTAATCGCCAGACAGAGCGGGATCTGCGAGAATGTCGTCAATTTCGGTAAAGGCGGGATCGAGAATGGCGGCTAATAGGCGGTGGCCGAATACGGATCCCGAGCATGCGCGCTGTGCGTCAGATACGTTAGCGTCAGCAGCATGGCTAACATAGCCAGAGACTGCCCGATAGGAAGAAAAAAACATTGTGGATTTCGATAAATTCTTGAAGAGTTGAGTGCTCGGGGAAGTGGAAAAGGCCACGTCTTCTGTGAGACGTGGCCCTAAACTCGGATTTCGGCCGGTTCGTAAGAACCGCCGGACGAAATCGAAACTTCGTGTCGTCTAGTGATTGTCTTAAAATATGCTTTGGGGAGGTTCTGGTAATCGAATTCCGGTTTCTAAGCCTTCTGCAATTTCTGCACTAAGTGATCGGTAACTTTCGAAACGATGGGCAATTTCAGTAATTTCTTTATCCGTCATTGTCGCAAGTCGTTCACGGAGGGTTGGGCGGGGCGATCCTTCGGAAATTAATACCCATTTGTGATTAGGCTCTTTGATAAAGAGTCCCTCACAAAAAGCAGAGAAAATTGCCTCTCCATTGTCGATTGGCTCACCTTCTTCTCGTAGAGCGAAGATGGCATCACCGATTTGAACCAGAAAGCCGGCAAGCAACGCACGGGTCAATTGCGAGAGCACTTTTTCGCGGGGAGTGAATGTGGTGGTTGTCGTCGTCATACAGTTCTCCCTAAATGTCTAGTCGGGATCTTGCCAAAAATCTTCACCAAGCGCAGCTTCGACTTTTGCCTCCCACAGCTGGTAGTCAGATCGATGTTTCTTCATCTGACGGTCAATTTCATGTGCGTTCTCGCTTGTCAGCGGTGGGTATTCTGGCTCTATTGGCCGTGGACCCGCGATTTCGTATGCGTTTGCCCAAGCAAGCAATGCGCAGCCGTGAGCGTAGGCTGCAGATTTCTTGCCCTGACCGCGGCGGATGAAGTTTGCATGGTTTTTGATGGCGTCTAAGAGGGCTTCGTATGTTTTGTGACTTGTTGTGGTCTTCATCTCTTGCCTCGTATACAGAAAGATTTTGGCAAACGGTACATGCCAGCGCTAATTGCGTAGTCGGTGGTACGCCCTTTGTTTAACACAAATCCGAAGCCTCGGTAAAATCGGACGAGACGGGTGCGCGATGTTGTTCCGTGCCGAGAATCTCGAAGTCCGGGACTGAGGACAATGGTCATCCCGTGACGATCGGCGTAGTCGGTCAGATATTTCATCGCCTGTGAGCCAACGCCGCGTTTGCGTTTCAGTGTTGGAACTTCGAGCGACCAAAGATGCAGGTGGTTGGCTGTGAGAAAGACGTCGAAGGCTTGTAACTCAAGTTGTATTGCAACATTCTCGGCCCATGCTCGTACTTGTTCGGAATTGGGCTTTGTTGAGTTCCCCGGTGGTCTTGTTGCTACCATGATCGTGCCTCCAACTAGGAGATGGCTTGTTTTGGGAAAAGCCCGGTGGAGCCTTCTTCCATAACTGGCCAGCGTTCGCCAAGACGTCCGTGAACGCGGACGTTGCTCGGCCAGTCCGTATTGCCTTCGATGGGCTCATAGGTTGCCCGGTGTAGGATGATATCGTACTCGCGAGATTCGATAGCGTTACGTTCGATGATCCGAATTGTTGGGAAGGTGCCGAGAATTTTTGGCAAAACGTTCGGGCAGTGTAGGGTGT